>SMTZ1_10000682_pt1 | contig 36490 bp, 33 predicted proteins | sample DeeMarSWOR136_30_FD_25667 | JGI IMG/M metagenome (IMG submission 25667)
ACCATATCGTTCCAAGCAAGCTTTTTCCTCGGCTAAAATTCTAAAGTGAAGGAATAATGAAGATATGATTTGTATGAATAGTGCAAGCCATGAGCCTATGGCAATGCAGATCCCCATAAATGAAATAAAAAACATGAGTTGTTGTGGATGGCGTGATATTCTGTAGAGTCCTCCAGTAACCAGCTGATCAAGGGGTGCATTTTTGAAATTAAAAAGAGCGATAACGAATCCTGCTAACCCAAGGGCAAACAAAATAATTCCCGGGATGAAAACATTGGATCCGATTTTCAACGGGGTGAGGATGATGAGCGCAAAATACACGAATGCCAATACGCTTCCTATACCTATGAGAACCCTATTCCTCTTAGCTCGTCCAGATTTGTCGTACAGCCTTGCCACCACATTTTTAGGAAAGGCCCAGAGCAACAAACCATAGACCACATAGAACAAACATATGAGGATCCAGCCATTAAGCAGCCCTATTGCTAACGCGGGCATTGGTTCCATCGCACTCTCAACCCCTCTAATTCACTAAGATTATCCTTCATCTATTTGCTTTGCTTTCACCTTTTGTCTAGCCAGGTTACTCTCCATTCAGAGACACGTCCACCTCGGATTTTAGCAGTCCATATGCTTGGACCATTTAGTCGTCGCTCATTAGAGCAGGTAGAATAGCCAACCATAACAACAACATTGTTTTTGACTGTTACAGAGGTGAATATGTTTCGATAATCAGGATGATTCTCAAAGAACTCTCTCCAACCCTCTTTCATATCTTTGTAGACGTCTCCGGAATTGTCTATGAATGTGTGGTCATCAGTCATCAGCTTCACTAGACCATCCAGGTCTCGTTGATTGATCTTTTCATTGAACCGCAAAGCCACCATCATAACGTCAAAAGCGTCCATCTCACATCAACCCCGTTCGAGAATCTGATAGAAACCATATATAACTTGTGCCTATTGCTGTGACGGAAAAATGGGGTCTGCGGGAGTGCGCGCATTTGCATGCTCCAAAGCGCCTTCTTATTCTCTTGGCTTTTTAAGCCATAGGATGACTCGGGCTGTTATGGCTGCTGGCAAGACCAAGGTGATGCCGCCCAAGAGCCAGAATCCAATGTTGGAAGGCATGTTTGCAACTAGTGGTAGGTGTGAGGTGATGCTCGGATCCAGTACATCTTTGAGTGTCTTTCCAAACGGGAAAAATGCTGAGATGAGAAATACGAATCCCATCAAAAAGGCGCCAACGCCCTCGTATAACTGATGTACAAAATCCTTCCAAGGGGCGGTTCTCCAGCTTTGCTTTGAGAATGCGAAGCTGAATACTCCCATGGTGATGCTTATGACGGATAGACAAATGGAGTAGAGCATGAATGCGGCCTCTAAGACTTCTGGAGAGCTTGGCGCTATGGATTGCATCAATATTATACGTATGGGGATTGGCATAATAGCTATGAAAAATCCTGTTAAGAATAGAATCGTATTTACAGATCCATAAACGATGTAGCCTTCTTCAAAGTGTCGACGTATGCTCATCCATGACATGAAGATTATGAAGTATGAAAACCCAAAGAATCCGATCGCTACAAACAGATCATCTGCGCTCCCTATAGGCAACTCGGTCAGAGAGAATGCGCCAAGTCCCAACGACAGGCCAAAGACAGCGTCAATAATAACGTACATGGCGTGCCTTTCAGCCCTGTGGTGAAGAGACTCCCTCTCTGACACTTTACTCTTTCCGTCGCCCATACCAATCATCTGGTTGAGAGTAGATAAGCCAGTATAAAAGAACTTTTCCGATGCGCTTGCAAATGGAAAAAGGGGTTCGCAAGAGACAACTCCACCTTAGACTAAACTACCTCATCTTAACTGCTCTTACCCAAAAAAAGGGAGTGCGGGGTTGCGACTTGAGTCGCATAGCTCGTGGATACATCGCCACGTTCTGATTTACTTTCCTTACTTAGGTTTCAGAAAATCTGTTAATCTTCTGTCTTTCAAGTCCACAAAGGGGTTTATACGCCGAGTGAGATTTGTACCTATGATTTTTTCGAGGTCTGATGAAAAACGAATTTTAGTGTTTACTCTTGTTCGAACTATTTTCTGAGCAGTTTTAGGACCTATGCAAGGTACTCGTACTATTTCGCCATAACTTGCGGTGTTTAAGTTAATAGGAAACAAGTCTGGGTGCACTCTTGCAAAGGCTAGTTTTGGATCCGTGTTTGGCAAGAACCCTTCGTCGTTCACAATTGAGGCAAAATCGCGAGCTTTGAACACGTAATCCCTTATCAAAAAGGACATTTGATATAAACGATATTCTCTGGAAGAGAGACATGGATTCCTTTTTTCTAGAGGTGTTTGAGGAACCGGCTCAAAGGCACTATAATAGACTCTCTTTAACTTCATTTCTTCGTAGAGCCACTCTGTGGCCTGTATGTATTGCCAATCATTGTCGTCTACTGCGCCGACAATCATTTGCGTATCTACACCAGATTTTGTATAGCCACATTCTGGCTTATAAGAAGCCTTTGTTCTTGCGCTTTCTGCTTCTGCAACTATCCATTCCATGCGTTTCAAAATTGCTTCTTTGAAACCCCCCTTGTCTGAGCATAATTCGTTGAAGAATTGCTTGTTAGGGGTTTCGAGGTTTATTCCAATTCGGTCTGAAAGTTTTGCGGCTTGCTTTATTAGGTATTTGCTTGTGCCTGGCATGATTCGTAGATGGATGTATCCTGAGTATCCGTTTTTTCTGAGAATTTGGAGAGTTTCTAACTGTTTTTCGGTTATATAGTCAGGGTCTTTGGTTATGGAACTGGTTAAAAATAGGCCGCAGATTTTTCTTTCTTTCCATAGATGCATGGTGACCTCGGCTAGTTTTGGAGAATCCCATGTCATTCGTGTACATTTTCTTTGGGCTCGGAAGAAGCAATATTTGCAATTGTTTTGACAGTGGTTTGTGTAGAGTGTTTTGAGTAATGGTGTGCATTTTCCACGTGCAGCTGCTTCATATATAGGGACTGATGTACGGTCGAATTCTGTGCCTAGGTTGAGCATGTGCCATTTGTCTCGTTTTTTGAAAGGACTTTTCGTCAATTTTACCGAGTCATATGATAACTTTCTGAAGAAAAATGGTTTTTCATAATGGTTTTGTCTATTTGAGAAGAGAAGCTATTTGTTAGTTACGTTAAAGTAGTATCCTTCTTCTTTTTTGGACCCGAAGCTGCGCAAGCCTTTCTTTTTGAGTTGTTGCCGCAGTTTCTGGGCGTAGTTTCGAGTTATTTCACCGCGGTTTTCCATGTAGGCAATTATTTCTTCTGCTTGTTGTTTGTTGTCGCATCGGCGGAGGAAATCAATTATGTCGGGATCATAGTTGGAAAGATTTTTCTGAGCTTTTGCCACTTTCTCTGCGGTTTCTGTGTTGGAGCGTATGGAGTTGATAGCAAGTTTTTGTTCGCTTGAGTTCATTTCTTTTACTAAGTTTGAGAACATTTTTTTGAATTGCTCTTTGTTGATTTCCAGCGCACCCACGCCCAGCTTTTTTGGTAGTTCTTCATTTTCTTCTATGTAAGAACGGGTATTTAATTGCTGTTGTGTGTGTTGTTGGGCTTTTGTGCGCATTTTCTCAGCTTGCTGAATAGAAGAAAGTTCCACAAAATTCATATTCTTTTTTATGGAATTATTCTATGCTTAAACAATAGGAGAAAAGAAAAAATGTTCAACATGTTGCCAATGCATCACAAGCGACTAAATCTTCAAGCGTTTCTGCTTTCAACGATGTTAATTGCCTCAGTGTTTACAGCCATAGCACCTGCGATGGTAGAATCTCAAAACCTTGTTACCCCTACAGCAGCTCAAAAACTGGTTGCAGGTCTAACTAAGTCTCTTGGAAGTTTTAGTTCTGAGACACTCAACTTGGTTGTTCAGACAACCAACAATCCCGTGGTGATTAAGGAAATCAAAGAGTTGGGTGGAGAGGTGTCGCAAGTCTATAGGAGTGTTGAGGCTTTCGCGGCTTCTCTTCCAGCAGATAGAGTACTAGACTTGGCTGAGAACCCAAGTGTCTCTAAGATCTTTGAAGACACAACACGCACTATCTCAGAAGGGCCTACAAACAGCATAAAACAGGACTATGATTTGGGGCCTTTCCGTGAAGACAAAATAGTTGTCGGCGAAGATGCTGAATTTAATCCGGTTGACGTGAAGATAGGCGATGTTCCCAGTACATATGCTGTTCCTGATTTGACTGATGCTGACGAGACTTGGGCAGAGACCAGCTACGGTGCAGGAAGCACAGTGGCCATCATTGACACTGGTTGTTGGGTTGATCCATGGACAGACCCAGATACGAGCTACACATATTACCCTTGGTACACTTTTCCAGACTTGACAACCAACGTTATTGACGGAATAGACTTGAGTTATGATGTGGGCACATCTTGGGAAGGATATGGTGCCTCAACTAACCATTATCACGGAACAGGAGTTGCTGGCTTCATAGCAAACCACGTGGAACTAATATTCGGTCCAGGGCACTCGTGGGGCGAATCATTTCTACTCTACTATCCAGATGGCGGCTACAAAGACGCCTCAGGCTACATACACCTCTTCGTCTACGGTGTTGCACCATTAGCTTCAATCTACGCTGTAAAAGTGTTTGACCACACAGGCGGCGGAGTACCTAGCTCCATAGTCATGGCGGGAATGGACCATGTCATACAACTAAAACTGTCTGGAACCTATGACATTAATGTAATGAGCATGAGCCTAGGAGGAGGTGTAGGTGCGCCAGGTGAAGATCCTTCAGACCTTCTAGTTGACGCTGCTACTGAAGCAGGAATCCTAGTGTCTGCGGCTGCCGGAAACGAGGGACCCGCGCCAATGACCGTTGGTTCACCTGGGACAGGAAAAACAGCCATTACTACAGGTGGAGCAGCAGACCCCATTCACGAGCGAGCCTATGGAAACATAGCCCTCTGGAACTATGGAATTCCGGGCTGGTATTTCTGGCCTCATGACGAATTTGGTCTCTACGGCTATACCAGCAAAGGTCCAACTGCTGATGGACGACAAAAGCCAGATGTAATATCTACCGCATCAAATCTCTTGTTTAGCCTTACCCCAGCTTGGGCCAAATGGTACTATGGAGTACCCTACACCCTTGGCCTGGGATCAGGCACCTCGTTCTCATGTCCACAGACTTCAGGTTTAGCAGCACTCCTAGTGACCTACGGGATGACCTACGGGTACAACTACGATCCTTTGCATCTCAAGACTGCTCTAATAGAAGGCGCTAACTCACTTCCCGATTTCACAGAAATTGAACAAGGCGCCGGATACATCAATGCTGTCAACTCGTTAGCAGTACTCGAGACCCTGCCTCAGACTTTACCGCCTGAGACCTACCCTTGGAACCGTCACATCGATGGTTTCTGGTTCCCACCAGTAGATATAGCCCATTTAGACGACGGCGTAGCAGTTTTCAATGATGTCACCCTCGATCCAGCAAGGTACGCTTACTTCTATTTCAGACTTGACAGGGAAGTAGACTCTATCAAAATAACAATTACGGATGTTCAACTATCAGATTGGAACCCTGTTTTCGGGGACAGCTACAATGTCTACCTCACTACGTCGGCTCGTGGTGGTGTAGGTGACTACTATTTCGGAGACCCACAATACTTCTACGGCGATTCGATGTTAATAGCAAGCTTTGATACTGACTTCCAACCTGGAGTTGTCCGCCTAGTGCTTGAAACCGACTTCTCCAGCTTTGGAGCGATCACTTTCGGCGAAATAAAAGTTGAAGTGACAGAAGCGTGGCTTCTGGGTATAGGGAAGAATGCTTTCATTTTTAACAGAGGCATTCCTATTCCAGAAGCTCAGATACAAGTCTACGAAGGCGCGCGCAACTATTACTACGGTACAATAAAAGAAGGAGACGTCGTTACCTACAATATCAACATTCCTAATCCAACAGGACTAGCAATAGTCATACTCTCTTGGGTGCATGATTGGAACAAATGGCCAGCAAATGATCTTGACATGTACGTATTTGGGCCCTATGGATCCTTCGACTGGGCGGGGGCAACAGCTGCTTCACCTGAAGCAACAATAATCGACGCAGCTTCAACAGGAACAGGGGACTATACGATAGAGATTGATGGATATCAGGTGTACTTTGGCAGGCCGGAATTGTACATTCTAGAGATTATCTATTTAGAAGACCCGTCAACGCCGTTATGGTCTTCAGAAGTGTTTTCGGTGGACTTCTGTGCTTCGGTGAAATCCCCAGTTGAGGGTATAGCAATAGCATGGATTCATGACCTTGACTTTGACTACTGGTATATAGGCGGTTTCGCAGAACTCATAAGAGGCCCATTTGGCATGAAGGGCTGCATGGGTTTCTCCCACCACACTAAGTAGACTATTCCAAAAACTAACCAATAATTTCCCTCCTTTTTCTCAATGAACATGAGATTAAGCCCTCGAATTTCATGTCTATGCGTGCACAAAGCTTCTCCATAAAAAGGACCACAGTGCGTATGCCACCGATAGAAAGTGTTAAAACTTTAATTGTTCAACCACACATGCGTTGGAGAAGGAGACGACCGTATGGAATTGAAAGTCTTCACATTGCCCACGTGTAAAAACTGTCCCGTGGCTAAGAAAATATCTAAAGAAATTGCACAGAAGTATGGACTAACTTATAAAGAAATAGACATAAGCACACAAGATGGACAACTAGACGGGCTCATGTACCAGATTATGAGTACACCAAGCACAGCCATAGACAACGAAGTTATAAGCCGTGGAAAACTACTTTCAAAGGAAACACTGGAAACCGAAATAAGGAAACGATTAGATAAATGAAGCTACCGGAAATTAAAGGATTCATCGACCTCAGCCTCGTAGATTGGGATGGAAAAGTTTCGGCAGTCATGTTCTTACCTTACTGTAACCTTCGTTGTACCTTCTGTTACAACACCACTCTCATTCTTAAGCCGGAAGAAATGCAAACAATACCTTACAAAGAAATCGAGCAATATTTGATAAAAAGCAGAAACTGGCTTGACGGTGTAGCCATAACCGGAGGCGAGCCAACCGTCCATAATGAACTGCCAACCTTATGTAAACGAATTAAAGAATTGGGATTAGATGTTAAACTGGATACGAATGGCACTAATCCTATGATGGTGAAAAAGTTGATTATGGAAAAGCTTGTAGACTATATTGCCATGGACATAAAAGCACAGTTGAATATAGAGAAATATACGAAAACAGTCGGTGTTGACACAAAAGCGCTGCTTAGTGAAATAGAGAAAACAGTAGAAATCTTGTTAAATGGCTCTATAGATTATGAGTTCCGCACAACAGCAGTTCCTACAATCCACAGCAAAAACGACGTGAAGCAAATTTGCAGCAGAATTAAAGGATGTAGAAAATATGTCCTCCAAAACTTCAAGGAAAATGTTGAAACATTGGACTCAAAATTCAAACATGTGAAGCCTTTTTCGCCTAAAGATATGAAAGAATTTTTAAAACAGGCTAAGAAGATTGTGCCCAACAGTTTTTTGAGATAATTCTAACCAAAAGAGAGTTTACCTAACACAGATTCTGGTAAGAACTCTTCTCGAGACCTCACCGAAGCTTCTTCTACGTAAAGCTGCATGGCATACTTCAAGGCTTCTTCGCTGACAGGAATATAGTCAAGATTCGATTGGAGGTAACTAAGGAGAGATGCAGCACAGGCAAAACGAATAGCACGGTCTTCCAATCTCGCCGAAAAACGAACAACCTCCCTCGGAATTTCCTCTAAAATGGCTCTTCTAGCTTCCATTAACATATTCTGCGTTTTTGCTGTAAGCATAACAGGCTTCAAAGGAAACCTGCCTCGCATAAAAGGATGCCCTGTTTCAGCAGCGTAAACCAATAGCAAATGGTCTCGTATCTGCTGCGCCCCTTCTTCCACATCAACTTCGCCAAAAGCCAAACGCATCTGGCTTTCCGCAATTTCCACAAAACGTTCTTTAGTGAGCCGATGCAAACGGCAAAGCATGCGATCTTCAATAGCATTAAAATTCGGGTCTTGAACTGTTACCTCGTAACCTCTGCCGAGTGCTGCTACATTGTAATTTACACTGAAGAAACTGTTGAAACGGTAAGGTCCGACGACTTCTCGATGCATTTCATATTTAATTTCACCTCGTTCCATAGCTAGCTTTAACGGTTCCACCATGCCCTTGTATTTGAACCAGTCGTTAAACTCGGGAATGATGAAATTGAAAATCCTTCCAGAGTAGGCTTGACCTATGCGAATGAATCTAGCGGGGGTCATGCCCCCGGCGTAGCGGTTGCGTCCAGGAATTCCATGGGGTTGGATTTTTGCATCAGGCTTTCCTAGGATGATATCTCTGACCGAAAAGCTCTTCCCAGTTCCTGGTTCGCCAAATAAAGAGAGATTCCAGCCTGTTCGCATTCCGGTTTTGCCCTCGGCGTGGACGATTTCAATGTCAGCTAAGCCGTATTGTTGAGTGATACTGAGTAAGCTGTCGAAGTATAGGATTGGTCCAAAGAGGTCCCTCAGATAGTTGGCGAGGCGGGAGATTGAAAAGGTTTTGCCGAACTTGGCTGTTTCATCTGCTCGGTGTTTAAGCAGATCATTTAAGTAGCTGTCCAATTCTCGGTCCATTTTTTCTATTATCTGGTTTTCTTGGCTTACAGGGTCAACTTTGGCAGCCACAGCAGGTGGAACGATTTCCTTTTCAAATTCTTTGGAGGCAAGTCCTAACTCTAACTGTATTATCGGAGAGGTTTCTTCTAATATTGTCCATTCTTGAAGTTCTTTGCTCCTGTAGGAAGTCACTATGGCTTTCAGATTTTCCAAATCCGACAAGATTGGTAAAGGATCTGTGTCTTCTGGAAAATTCTGTTTGATCTCTTTGAGGCTGCAGCCTTTGCCAGATTCTACTAAGCACTTTAAAATTGTAACGCAGCTTTTTCCATATTTTTTCTTAGTTTGAGCTACCGCTGCTTGAATTTCCTTCCAAGAGCCTTCAAGGTGAAATTCGTCTTTTTCAAATGTGTAGTATTGACCTCTGAAGACCTCCCATTTGCGAGGTTCATAGTTTTTGAAAACTTTCTCGAGTTGTAGATCGGTTATGTTGGAAGCAATTTCAAGAGTTGCTTTATCATCATCTATATCCCATTTGCTGTGAAAATTACGGAAATAGGGGATGTTCAGCATTTTTCCTATTTCGAAAAGTTTGCTTCTTGGAAAAACGCGTTTAAGCAGCAGTTTGCGTTCAATAACTTTGTTATCTAGCACTGATTTCAACTCTCTTAAAGAAGAAATCTATTTTCAGCGTTTTTAACTGTTCGCCAGGGCAAATTAAGTCTTCAAGTAGATGTCAAATATGGCTTCCTTTTCTTCTGGTTTAATCCACCCTTCAACTTCAAGTTCTTCCATTCCTTTCTTCATTTTTTCTTTAATGTCAGCAGATGTTAATAGGTTGCAAGACGTACGTAGCTGGCTAATGGCTTTTTGAATCCCTTTATCGTTTTTTAGTTTTTCTTCAAAAGAGATAAGCATTTTTTCCAAAGCCTTAGAGCGGGACTTCAAAAGCGCGTTGATTTTTGGTCCAGCTTTCAGAATGCTTCCTATTTTACGAATTTTCATTACAAGTCCTCCATGCCCTCTGGCGATAACGGGTGGTCGAATAAGGTGTCTCCTTTCCTTCTCAGTTTCGTATTGAATTAGGTAGAAGGGTACGTAAATTAAAATGGGGGTGCTAGTTTTCCAGGGAATAGTGGCCTCTTTAAGTATTGAAGAACGCTCTTGTTTCCGCTCAATAAGTCGTTCAATTTTATCCGTGATTGCTGATGTTTCTTGATCTAGTTCCTCTCGCTCTTTCCTTTTTTTCTCAAGCTCCGAGTCCCGCAAACTTTCTAAATCCGTGATTTTCTTCTCTTCTTCGTCTATTAGCTTCTGATAAGTGTCATGCAAATTTTTCGTTGTCTTTTCTGTTTCCTTAACGCTCCGATTGATAAAATCTGAGAGAGCTTTGATTTTTCCTTTCACTGAGGAAATTTGATTTTGAACGTCGCGAAGTCTTGCAGACCACCGAGACTCCCCAATTTCATCACTCTTCTGCCTACGCAACTCCTTTCTTTTTTCATATTCACCCTTGTTTTGCTCAAGCTTTAGTAGTTCTTGTTCCCACTTTTTCTTTTCTTCAAGCCTTACTTCCATCTCTTTTTCATGAGTTGCAGTAATTTTGCCTATTTTCTCGTCTCGTTCCTTCTCTAATTCCTCTTTTCTTTTCCTCACTTCCAACCTAACTCTAGAAATCTCGTCTTCATACCTTTCCAGTATCCGTTCCTCTTCTTGACTAAGCTTGTCAGTATGTCTCTTCGTTTCTTCGGTCATAGTGTTGATTGCGAATTGCAAACCCTTTATTTCTGACTGGAGGTTGTTGTAATGCTCCTGAATCTTTTCGCTGATTTTGACCGCCTCTTCCTGATCGATCTTAGGCACTATTAATGAGACCGCCTCGGGACCTATAGTATTCGAGCCTGCCTTTTGTTCCTTGATGAAGGCTAACATGTCGGATAACAATTCTTTGTCAGTGACAAATCCTTCTACGGGAATTTCTGTTTGAGAAGTGAAATCAGAAAAAGTTTCAGTGTGGCTTCTTAAGGTACTATGGTACAATTCTTGCACTGTAGTGCTTCTTCTTAAATGCTCAACAAAGGCTTCAATGTCAGGTGGTTTAAAATATAAAATGCTGTTTGAAACAGTTCCCCTCCCATCTATCAACAGGCTATTGCTCTCCCAAGAAACTGCCCAAAAAGGATAATAAAGCTTGGAAAGAAAAACAAGAGTTTCCTCTCCCTTGCCAAAAAGTCCCGGCTTCTTCTTCCGTTCCACTTCCGCAATGTAAAGGATTGCAGCGATTTCCATGTTCTCAGAAAACCTTGTCTTTCTACCCCTGTCTTCCACAGCATAGGGTAAGAGCAAGTTAGAGTTGGACAAGATGACCTTCTCCCAAAATATATCCTACAAAGTTAAGCTTATAACTTATACTCAAAAGCTCAAAGCCTTATCGTCTAAAATAACAATGCCATAGCATCTTTAACTTTCTTTTTATCTAGCTTCTCATAAGCCTCGGTGCTGCCAATATCATACCAAAACGCGTCGGACACAAATCCATAAACAGGTTTATCCTTCTGTATCAAATATGGAATTATATCCCCCATCAAATCCAACGTCCGTCTCTCTTCGATTAATTCTTGTGCATGCTTAAAAGCTGCTCCCTCAAAAACTAAGATGCCAATGCTCACGGGCTTTTCTAATTTGGGCTTTTCGATAAACCTTTGAATTTTACCTTCTTCTTCAATATCAGCTAAACCAACCCTCACTTCAAACCCAGAAGCAAGCGCAACTGTCGCCATCGCATCTTTTTTCTTGTGATAACTCATCAGGTCTTTCAAGTTCATGTTGGTGAGGATGTCCCCATAGTACACAAGCAGAGTGTCGTCTTCATTAAATATCTTTTTTTTGTAAGCATTAATCACCGACCCGCCTGTACCCTTTATCAATCGGCTGTCATGGACGTAACGTATTTTTACATCAAATCTTGCCCCATTGCTAAAATAATTTTCAATTTGCTCGGCTTTATAGTTCACAAGGAAAGCTATGTCAGTTACACCATAAAACTTGAGAAGTCGTACAACATACTCCAGCAGAGGCCTCTGGGAATAACCGATTGGAATCATGGTTTTCTGAAGATAATAGGTAATCGGTCGGAGTCTTGTTCCTTTGCCTCCACACTGTACTAAAGCTTTAGCATTGCCCATGACAAATCACATAGTGCCCCTTTTATTAGAATCCAAAGAAAAAAGCGTTTTGTCAGCACGCTTATTCTTCTTTTTCTTTTTCCTTTTCCTTTGCCTTTGCCTCTTCTTCCACTTCTTTCTTCTCTTCGACTTCAAGTTCTTCAATTGGTTTAGGCGGTGGAGTAGTAGCCATAGTCCAGCCTATCCAAGCACCTATACCCAGAATAAGTATGAATGCGAGGTATACTGGGATGGCAATGAGCCAAAATGACAGTGCCCAACCAGATTCACCGAGGGGTTCCCCTAGCCAGAAAAGTCCCAATGTGTAGCCAATGCCAATAATTAGACATATTAAAAAGATTAAGCCGCCAATTCCTTGATCTTTACTAACCATGTCATCACCACTTTGTAGCCTTTTTTATACTGTTGTTGTTATAAGCTTTACCATTGATTTAGATAGTTCCAGCTTCCCAACTGGCTAAATATTCTTTTTGTTCTTCAGTCAGCCTGTCTAATTTTACGTTCATGGCTTTCAGTTTGAGGCTGGCAACGAGATCATCAATTTCTTTAGGAACGCTGTAGACTTTTGGCTCTAATTTGGGTTTTTTAACCAAATGTTCTATGCAAAGAGCTTGGTTTGCAAAAGACATGTCCATGACCTCTGAGGGGTGCCCTTCTGCGGCAGCCAAGTTAATCAGTCTTCCTTCGGCAAGCAAATACAGCTTTCGCCCATCCTGCAACTGATACTCCTCCAAGTTTGATCGAATCGTCCTTTTCGAAGCTGCCATGTCCTCTAGTTCATGTATGTTTATTTCTACGTTGAAGTGTCCACTGTTAGCAAGTATTGCGCCATCTTTCATCTTTTTCATATGTTCTTTGCGTATCACGCCTTTGTTGCCTGTGACTGTAACGAATATGTCACCCAATTCTACAGCTTTTTCCATAGGCATTACTCGAAAGCCGTCCATAACAGCCTCAAGAGCCCTAGTCGGGTTCGTCTCTGTTACAACAACGTTGGCACCCATGCCCCTCGCCCTCCATGCCAACCCACGCCCACACCATCCATACCCTGCTACGACAAAGTTTTTGCCGGCAAGTAGAATGCTGGTGGCTCTTAAGATGCCGTCGAGGGTGCTTTGACCTGTTCCATAACGATTGTCGAAAAGGTGTTTGGTGTAAGCATCGTTTACTGCTATTATTGAATATTTCAACGCTCCGTCTTGTGCCATTGCTCGCAGCCGAACTACGCCAGTTGTGGTTTCTTCTGTTCCACCTTTTATGTTATGTAAGACTTCGGTTCGCTTAGAATGAATCGTACCTACTAAATCAGCGCCATCGTCTATTGTTATGAAGGGTTTATGGTCTATGACTCTTTCAACGCACCAGTAGTATTCTTCGGTTGTTTGACCTCTCCAAGCATAAATGCCTATTCCCTTTTCCGCTAAAGCTGCTGCTACTTCATCTTGGGTGGATAGCGGGTTGGAGCCGCAAAGAGCTATTTCCGCACCTCCTGCGCTGAGTGTATCCATGAGAACGGCTGTTTCTTTCGTTACGTGAAGAGAAGCTCCCAGTTGTATACCTTCAAGGGGTCTCTCTTTTTCGAATCGTTTCTTAATTTGGTTCAGCACAGGCATGTGCATTGAAGCCCATTCGGTAAGAAGAGCCCCATTGGACGAGAGACTTTGGTCTTTGACTTTGAATTTTGACATGCTTTTTGCTCCTTACTTTTTTCATACGCAAAAAAACATTATTGTAAAATAGGTGCTTTAAGGCTTTTACTTCACTCGATCCAAGAGACTATGCTTAGTCTTTTCTACCAGGGCCATAATCTTGTCTACGTTCACGGTTTTAACTTCTCTGTCTTCCATCACGATTTTGCCGTTTATGATGACTGTGTCTACGTCTGCGCTTTTAACTGCATAGACGAGGTGGCTTTCCTCTTTATATACTGGCCTTAGGTGAGGCTTGTAAAAGTCGATTATCGTCAAGTCTGCTTTTTTGCCAACCTCTATAGAGCCAATATCTTTGTCCCAACTCAATGCTTTGGCACCTTCAATAGTTGCCATTCGCAAGGCTTGTTCAGCAGATAACGCTGTTGGATCATTACCCATTCCTTTGTGAAGCAAAGCGGCAACTTTCATGACTTCAAACATGTCTGAGCTGTTATTGGAACAAGAACTGTCTGTGCCGAGGCTTACAGTAACACCTTTCTTTAAAAGCTGTGGTACCGGGCTTATGCCCGAGGCTAATTTAAGATTTGAAATGGGGTTGTGAGCAACTTTTACTCGCCTTTCTTTCAAAATCTCCTTATCTTTTTCTGTGAGATGAACACAGTGTGCTGCCACCACATCTTGAGAGAGAACTTCCAAGGTGTCAAGGTATTCCACAACTCCGCCTTTGACCCGAATTTTGAAAGATTGCCTAATCTTTTCTGGTTCATTAGATGTTTCAGCTATATGTGTATGCCAAATTATTGGCATTTTTGGTGAGGCATATTTTTCGTTCAGTTCGTGTGTAAACTCTCTCAGTTCCTTCATATATTCTGGGTCAACGGTGTAAGGTGCATGAGGGTCTACGCTGGCTCTAATAAGACCGTCTTTTTTGTTGTGCCAAGTTTTGGCTAGGGATTGTAAGGCTCTTTTGTCTTGTTTTTTTCGCCAAGAAAAGCAAACATGACCTACCACGCCGCGAAGACCCATCTCCGCAAAAGCTCGTGCTTCATTATATTCGTCGGTGTAGTGATACATTGTATTAATAGTTGTTGTGCCACCCATTATTGACTCGACGGCAGTGAGTAAAGCACCTATGTAAATGTCTTTGCCTGTCATGTGTTTTTCGATAGGCCATATCCATTTTTCCAGCCATGTTTTGAGATCTAAGTCGTCTGCGTAGCCTCTTAGGAGGCTCATAGCGGCGTGATGATGTGTATTGGTTACTCCGGGTATGATTACTTTGTTTTTCGCGTTGATTTTTTCGTAGCGGCGATACTTCGGCTTCAGCTTGCTGGTTTTTCCTACTTCCACTATTTTATCATCATTGATAGCTATTGCGCCATCTTTCACTATGCCTTTATGGCTAACAGTGATTATTGTTCCGCCTTCTACAAGCAAATTCATAGTTGTTCATCCTGCTCTTCTAGTGCTTTTTTCTGGATAAAACTTTATTAAAGTTGGTTGAACCTTAGAAAAACTTTGGTACAGAAATGAAGTTAAGCAAGTTTGTGAATGCCATGCTTGTTTTTGGAGGTCTTAGGTCAACAAACTTAACAGTATCGGGTAGCTATATTGGCATATACTTGGGATGAATTGAAAGAATTGTTTGGATTTGGTGAAGAATGAGTAGAGTTGAAAAGGACAGAGTTGTGGTTTTGCGGCAGAGTTTGGAGGCATATCTTTCTTCTGTGTTCGGCGAAGATGTTGACATTGTCTATGTTGATGAATTGGAGAAGGAAAAGAAGTGGAAATATTTGGAAGAAGACGGAGCGAATGATTTGAAAGGCTTTGGCTATGGGACTCCCTACCTTATCGTTTTAAACATTCGTGGGCGTATGAGGAAAATAGTCTTAGAAACAATGCGCACCACGGGGGGTTTCGGCCATGATTATCCCAGTGACCGGGCGGGAATTCTGCTTTGGCAACATTCTGCTTTCAACAAGCTACCTAAACATGTGCACTCTGTAGATGTCGGCGCTTTCACAAAGAGGCAGGGTCTAAAATCTGTTAATGACTGCGAGGAATTTTTCATCGTAACAGAGTTTGTAGAGGGTAAGCTTTACCATGAAGACTTGGATAGGCTTAAAATGTTCAATCAACTTGAACCCATGGATTTGGAGCGTTGCAGAACTCTTTCAGACTATTTAGTTGAGATTCACAAGCTTAAGAGCAAACGCACAGGGCTTTACATTAGACGCGTCCGAGATCTCGTGGGTCACGGCGAATGCATTATGGGATTGATGGATAGTTATCCTGCTGATGTAGATTTCATTAGTGAGAAGGAGTTGGTGAACATAGAGAAGCATTGTGTGGAATGGAGGTGGAATCTTAAGCAGTTTGCTCATAGACTGGCTCAGGTGCATGGAGACTACCACCCTTGGAATATACTTTTCCACGAGGACGCTGATTTCACCGTTCTTGACCGCAGCCGAGGGGAATGGGGAGAACCTGCAGACGATGTCAGCGCCATGACAATCAATTATTTATTTTATAGCTTACAAACATATGGTCGTCTGGCAAAATCTTTTGAGATGCTCTTCAACCTTTTTTGGAAGAATTATTTAGACAAAACGGGTGACGAAGAAATTTTGAGCGTCATTCAACCTTTTTTCGCTTGGCGTGCTCTAGTTGTTGCTTCACCTGTTTGGTACCCAAACTTGCCAGAGCATGTGAGAATTAAGCTTTTCAACTTCATTCGAAACGTACTTGAAACCGAAGAACTAGACTTAAAGAGTGTCAATTCCTACTTCAAGCCGTAACCACAGCGGTGGAGGAGGGTTAACCCTATGAAAGTAAAGAAGGGACTGTGTGTTTGGATTACAGGATTGCCAGGAAGCGGCAAATCCACTATAGCCAACCTGCTGCAAGAAGAACTGAAATCCTTAAACATTCACGCTCAAATAATCTCCGTAGATATGATACGCCAATACGCCACTCCACAACCAACCTATTCCAAAAAAGAACGAGCGACGGTCTATGGTGCACTAGTTTTCACAGCGAAAATGTTAACCGAAAATAATGTCAATGTCATCATAGACGCCACAGGTAATCGCCGACAATTTCGAAAGCAAGCAAGGCAAGCCATTCCACATTTTATGGAAGCCTACCTCAAATGCCCCCTCGAAGTTTGTATGCAACGGGAGGAAAAACGCAAAAACACTCATTTGGCTCCGACCGACATCTACGAGAAAGCCATGGAAGGCAAAGCCTCAACAGTGCCTGGCATTGGAGTTCCCTATGAAGAACCTCTAAACCCAGAGATAAAGATCGACTCTTCAAAGCTTTCAGCAGAAAAATGCGCCAAAAAAATCTTTGCTGCCGTCTTGAAACACTTCAACTTAAAACCATAAAAGCCATAATGGCAGATTGGATTGAACGTTTTGTCTCAAAAAAGCAAACCATAAAGAAACTCTTGACGTGTTTCCCACAGACTTTTTCCGAAGAATTGGGCATAGATTTAGCCTCGCGCAACGAAAAAGAAGCGTTCAAATGGTTCTTAGCTTCACTTCTTTTTGGAGCCCGCATATCATCAAAAATAGCCGCAAAAACTTGCAAACAGTTTGAAGCTTACGAGCTTTTTACACCAGAGGCCATTCAGGAGGCTGGCTGGAATAAACTTGTAGAGGTTTTAGACGAGGGTGGCTACGCACGCTATGACTATAAAACTGCTGACATGCTCCTAGACATAACCAAAAGACTGCAAGACCAGCATGATGGTAGAATCCTTAATCTAATAGAGAAGGTAGCTACGTATGAAGAGTTGGAGAAGACCTTAGAGGGGTTTAGAGGCATAGGTCCAGTAACAGTTAACATCTTTCTCCGCGAATTCAGAAACATATGGCCTAAAGCTAATCCGCCGCTCCAAAGATTCGTGGTTCTCGCAGCGCGACATTTGAACCTAGTCAAAACAGACAACTCAAAAGAAGCTCTTAAACAACTAGAACAAGTTTGGAAAGAAAACAAAGTAAAAGGGAAAACATTTATTCACCTTGAAAGTGCGCTGCTCAGATTCGGGAAGGACTATTGCACAGAAGAAGAATGCGACTTGAGTCTTTTAGAAAGATGTGCTTTTGACACTTAAGTTATGCTTCACATCCGCAGCTGGTGGACCGGGCGGGATTTGAACCCGCGGCCTCCTGAGTGCAAGTCAGGCATTCATCCCAGACTGAACTACCGGCCCACATTTTACATGCAATTTTCTTAAAGAGATAGTTTGCTATTAAAGGTTCTTAATTCCTATTTGCCTCTTTCTTCTCTTCTATTTCTTCAAAAAATGCTTACCCGCATGGCTTATACTTTCTTTTCACATCTTGCATCAGTATGCCAAGAACAACCGAAGGAAAACATTTTAGTTTAGCGTAATGATCTCACGTTAGTTTAGAATTCTTCTAGAAGAAAACACCTAGAAGAATTCAGTTATTACGTTTTTATACTACTACAAGAAGAAACCCATAGAGAGGGTATGAAATGAGAAGAAATACGATTAACAGAAGTTTCGTGATTGTTGCGCTTGTTATGCTTATCTTGCCATCCATAGTTGTTTCAGCATCGAATGAATTAGAGGTAAACGGTACAAATGCACCGAGCATTACTGACAAGGTAATAATTACTGACAACGCAATAACGGAAACAGATAAGGAATCGACATTACAAGAATGGTTCGACGCAAACGAATACGTTATCAACGTGACTGAAGACGAATTGGAAATAGAGACATTCGAAGCAGGATGTTACCAAATTGCGATTATAGCAGAAATCGCTGCTTACGCATCTTTAAACAATTTAAGTTGGTATTCAATATCGTCAGGTGAGTTGCAACTGATTTTTTCTGGAGTCAACAAAACTGGAGACATAACAATATTTAAGGCGACAGAAGCTTTCGGCTTATGCTTAGGCTCTCCAGACGGATTATTTTACACCGAAACAAACCTTAACCCAGACAGCTTCGACCATGCATTAATTTTTGCCAATCCAAAACAGCCAGGCGGATACATAATCGTGTGGGAAGATCTGTTGGAGGGCGGCGATGCGGACTTCCAAGACATGATTCTAGCAATGTTAATCCCTGTTATAAAAGCGAAAGTTTGCATTTACCCACGCACTTTGAATTTGAAAAGCCGGGGAAGATGGATAACATGCTTCATTACATTGCCTTCAGACTATGACGTAGAAGACATTGACGTTTCCACGATTATGCTAAATGGCTCTATTCCCGCTGAACCAAAACCTGTGGCAATTCTCAACTTCAGGTGTGGCGACTGTAAATTCGATTGCAAAGACGGTTTCAACTGTGACAACGAAGACATTGACGGCTGCAATGGTATTAAAGTACTTATGGTGAAATTCAACAGAACTGCTGTAATAGAATACATAAAAAGTGCAGTCGACTTAAATGGGAAGCTGGAAAAATGGCTCAAGATCACATTAACTGTCTCTGGAAAACTCTTCAACTGTCAAACTTTCGAGGGAAGCACAAGAATTCGAATAATTCACTATCGGAGATGTACTACAGACTTTCCACCATTCAAAGCTTGCCTTGCTAAACGGTTTCTTCATTCAAAGCCTTGCAGACGTTATGGATTTAAGAATCCGTGTGGAAGAAGCAGTTCTTCCTAATGCATGGGTTAGGAACTGGGCATTCTACTGCTTTACTTGGATGTCGACAGCTACTTGATACCAGTTTGGCCCTGTCTGCCGCACTAAACGACTATAGGGTAGGTCAAAATCAGCCTTTTTTTGCTTTAACTTTTCTGCAACCTTCATTTCCACCTTTTCAATTGGATTTTCTAGTTTTCCTGCATGCTCAAAATCGTAGTAATGTATCCAACCACCTTGGGATTTAATTGCAAGTAGTGCAGAGTCTATGTACTCGTATGCTTTTTCAGGTAACGGCATTAGAACTCTGTCAGCCACATTTTTTAGGTTTCTCCTAATAATCGTTTCTGCATCTCCTTCAATTGGAATAACTCTATTAACCATTTTGTTGAGGAGAGCATTTTCTCGCAGATACTTTACTGCAATCGAATTAATGTCAATTGAATAAACCTTTGCAGCCTTGGAGTGCTTAACGATTATTATTGAGTAAGAACCCACTCCAGCAAACATGTTCACAACAACTTCTTTGTCTTTAACTAAACTGGCAATACGCATCCTTTCAAAGGCAAGCCGAGGAGAAAAATAGCATTCTTTGATGTCGACTTTGAAAAGACAGGTATGCTCTTTGTAAACAGTCTCGGTTTCTTTCCCACCAGCAATCCACTCGAGCTTGCGCAGCCGGAAAACGCCTGAAACGGGGCTTGACTGCCGCCAAACAGCCTTAACGTGTTTATGCTGGTGCATCAAAGCCTCAGCAATAGTTTCACTATGGGGCAAGAGTTTTTCTGGGATGCGGATGATGGCAATGTCTCCGATGATGTCGTAGGATTTGTAAACTGAAGCAAGCTCCTCGAGAGAAAGCTTTCCTTTGAGGAGAGTTTTCAAGTCACCGTCCATAGCCTACACCTTAGAGCGAGTATGACAACTACTTAGGGAGATTTAAGGCGATTTGTTTAAATGGCATTGTGTAAGAGTGACTGCAGGGAAAATTATTTATGGTTTCAAGCAGTGTTAAAGATGCTTTTTCAAAGGGTTTTGATGCCGTTCGCGAAAGTGACACATTCTCTAGCTGCCTAGCACTTTTCAAGAAAGAAAAGCCTTCTGTCTTGGCTGTTTTGGATGATAAAGGCAGATATAAAGGTGTAATTGCGCGAAGGTGGATAGTCAGATCAAGACTTGAGCCCGCTAAAACTAAAGCTGAGAAGTTGATGCGTCCAGCGCCTACTGTTGGACTACATGACTCTATCAGCAGGGTAGCTAGGTTAATGATAGAAAGTGGAATTATGCAACTTCCAGTTTTCAGTGGAAAGAAACTCCAAGGATTCATTACGAATGAAGATGTTATTCACAGTGCTGCAGCAGAACAGTGGGGCGGTACGAAAGTGGAAGAAATTATGACAAAGAAAATTTTTGTTGTGGAGGAAAAAGAGTCTGTAGGAGCATTACTAAGTCTCTTCAGAGAACATGGCATCTCCCACGCTCCAGTGGTTAGGGACGCAAAGCTTGTAGGAATCGTCAGCGTCCACGACATTATTGAACACATCTTTCAACCTAGACAACGCCAGTCGCGTGGGGAAATAGTCGGAGAGAAAACTCCAGTTCTAAGCATTCCTGTGAAGGGGATAATGACAGAACCCGTAATAACCATTTTACCTGAAACCATAATAAGGGATGCTGCCAACAAAATGCACGAATTCAACATTTCTTCGTTAATAGTTGTCAGAAGTGGAAGACCAGCAGGTATAGTGACGAAAAGGGATTTTCTTGAGCCAATATCACAAATTGAAAAGACCGGACGAGGAGTTGTCATACAATTTTCAGTAAAAGACATAGATATCAACGAGCTTAAACAAGGCTTCATAATGGACGACTTCGAATCCTTTGCAAGAAAGTATAGCAAAACACTAGAGTCTGCCACCCTTTTTGTTTATCTAAAGTCTCACGGCACAAACTACAAAAAAGACCAACTTGTTCACTGTCGCCTTCAACTAAGAGCACCAAGAATAGGTGCTTCTTTTTTCAGCTCTAGCGAAGGCTGGGGTGTGGAAAAAACTTTTCACGTGGCTCTTGATAGACTTGAAAGACAGATTTTAAGGAGCAAAGAATTTGAGCACAAGCCTGAATTTGCAAAGACATACTTACGGAGAATAAGATTTCCTCTGTCAGAACTTTAAATCCGACTAGCGATCTACATGGAACATTTTGCTCTATAGATTTTTTTCTTTGCTAAACCACAATTATGACGCGCGAGCAAAAGACGATTAATGAAGAACAATAGATTTAAATCGCACCTCAGCCACCCAACGTTAAAGAAGCGTGAAAAAACACTTTGTCCGAAACCGATGTAGGACTTGTCTACGAGTGCGTAAGATGCGGTGCAAAAGTGGCAACAGAAGAATTGAAACTTCGCGGCGGGGGAATAAAATGCACCTTCTGCGGATACCGTATTTTAAGGAAAATTAGACCTCCCGTAATAAAGCGAGTTTCAGCTGAATAGTATGCTTCTCCTCAACTAAGAGCTTCGAGAGCCAACTTGGCTAAATCAACTTTGTCTTGCAAGGACCGCATGATCGTATTGGCGGTAATAGCTTTCACTCCGAGTTTTTCGATTTTTTCTTTCTCCGCCTTATCAACGTCATCCAATATGAAAACATCCAAGAAATCACGGTAAAGAAACGCAACAGAATAAGCTGAAACTTCGAGACCCAAGCCTCGCATCAGTTTATCTGCAGGACCTTTAATAGTGGCACCCCCAACAATGGGACTAATGGCAGCCACTCTTGCTGAGGTTTCCTTCAAAGCCTTTCTCACTTTATTCACTGCCAAGATTGGTCCTATGCTTACTACTGGGTTGCTGGGGCATACTATTATTCCATCAGCATCTTGTATAGATTCGATAATGTCTGGGGCAGGTTGGGTCGATTCAACGCCTTCAAAGACCACATTTAAAACTCTATCTGTTGCTCCTCTTTTGACAAAGTATTCTTCAAAGTGCATTTTTCCCGCATCCGTGATTATTTGGGGCGCTATTTTTTGATTGGTAACTGGAAGAATTTTTATTTTAAGTCTTAGTGCTTTGCAAAGTTTCTGGGTAACTTCATTAAGAAGGAACCCGTCTCTCAAAAGTTGAGTTCTATAAATGTGGGTTGCAAGGTCTCTATCGCCCAGCTTGAACCATGTTTCCAAGCCATATTGCTGTAACATATCTAGGAAGTTGAACGTGTCTCCTTGTATTCCCCATCCTTTCTCTTTATCGACGATGCCTGCGAGGGTGTACATTACTATGTCAGGGTCAGGGGAAATATGTAAGCCATAAAGTTCAATGTCATCACCGATGTTGACGATTACCGTAAGGTTTTCTTGCCGCATTATTTTTACAAGCCCCTGGAGAAATCTGGCGGCACCCACCCCTCCGGCAAGACAAGTTACTCTTTCAATCAAAGCCACTACCTAACTATGTGTTTCGGCGGGCTTCTGTTTTAAATGTTAACTGTCTACGGTTTCATGGAGAGTGTTTAGAAGATTTCTTTTTCGCCTACCTTTCGCAGCGCTTTTCCACGGAGCCTAATGGGTGGGCCAACGATTTCTTCCATCCGTTTTTCGGTAGTTTTGCGTCTAACGGTTTCTCCACATACGCCCTGTGGTAAGAGTCTTCGTTTTATGCATGTTGCGAAGTTACAGTTTGCTACGTTGCATCTTTCATCGGTCCATCGGCACCAAACATCGTTTCCTCGCTGGATTGTAGCGTTTTTTCCGCATTTGAACAAATTACATTTTGGGGAACAATATTTCACTTCACCCAATATAGACACTACCCTAGTGATGTTTCATACAAAATTTCAGACGGTTTCGCATTTTGACAAGAATGACTAGGTATTTGAGTGTAATAAACTTTTCCAATTATTACTCCATTTTCCGCCTTGATTTGAGCCAATGATAAATTAGAGCCAACAAGAAGATGAGTATCAACAATAGCATAAGGACTGCAGTGATAAAGACGTTTGTTTCTGTTATGAAACCAGCGATTGAAACAATTTCTCCTATTTTTAAAGTAACAGTTTTCGGGTCTTGTAAATAAAGCGTAGTGATTCTGTAAGGCTTTTCTGCTACGTAAACGAAGATTTTGTAGTTCCCCCCTACAATGTTTGCAAATTGGGCGACTCCATTTCCACTGGTAGCCGCTGAAGAAAGCAGTATTCCTTCACGTTCAATTGTAACATTTGCGTTAGGTATTCCTTGCCCAAAATAGTCTAGTACACTAACGCTGAGCGTTAAGTTGTAGAGTTTGCAATGGACGATGAAGTTTGTTGGATGGGTTAAGTTTACTAGAAGCGTGTTTGTTTCGTTTATTAAGTAGTTATCTTTGTATACTTTCACTAGGTATTTTCCAAAAGTTAAATTGATGGGAAATTCTCCACTGATGTCCGTATTTCCTTCTCCCATTAAGCCATCTAATCCAATTTCCCAATCGTAAACACGTACTTGCGCGTTCTGCAAGGGGAAGTTATTTCTGTCGAGGGTTGTGATAACTAGCTCAAGCGTTGGGCATGTAGTGTTCAGCCAGCTTGTAGATATTAGGGTTAATGTGGTAGTATTGAATGTTTTTCCATAACGGCTCGCTTGTATTGTGTAGTTAATGTTTACGAAGAGGTTTCGGATGATGGTTACGCCAGTGAGGTTGGTTTGAGTGGAAGCCGTTCTTGAAGTATTTGTGTTTGTTCTTGTTGTGTGTGTGAAGTTTGCGTTTATGTCTATGAAGGGAAGCGGGGTGCCTTCTTCGTTTTCTACTGTTATTTTGAGGTGGGCGAGAGAACAGTTAATCTCTGGAGCTTGAGTTTCGGTGAGGTTTTTAGAGAGACTTATTTCTGTTATGGAACCTACTTGTGTGTTATTTAGGAAGGCGTTAAAAGTGTAGTTGGTGGCTTCTATATAGAAAAACGCAGTTCCATCCTCGTTAGTAGTGTTTGAGACTACTTCGAAAGAGAACGTGTTATTTGCCTCCACCACGATTCCTTCAACTGGTTCTTTGTCTAAATTAACTGTCTTGATCTCGCAAGTAAAGAACTTGGAGATTATAGTGAAGGTTTGGTTTTCGGGAACTGGTTTCTGGGTACCTGAGGATATAACTTCTATTTTGTAAGATCCTATACTTGCATTTGCTGGAATAGTCCAATTTGCTGTGATTTTTCCTTCGGGTCCAGTTGCGTTTTCTGGTGGAGATTCAAAGACGGGTTCATTTTGGTGAGTAATTTTAACTCTTAATCTGTCAGTTGAAGTGTAATTTAGGGCTTGAACATGGACTGTTTGAAATCTATGATATTCGGTGGCGTTTGTAAGCCCTATGGTGAAGGTTCCTGTTGCAAGAGTTTCGCCGAATCTGTTTAGCGACATATCGTATGTGCCTACATAGAAAGTGTGCGGATTTTGGTCAAAATCTATAAGATAGGTGAATGAAATTGTGCCGTTCCCATATGGACCTGCTGGTATTGTAATGTTTATTGTTGAATGTGTTACGTTAGCGGGGTCTGTTATCGTTATGTTCGCTAATGTTGGGATATTCCCGCCAGTTATTGCAGCAAGAATGGTGACATTGGCACCCTCTTGAGTCCGTGGAGGTATAGCTTCTATTTTGTACTCAGTTAGGACTGTAAAGGTGGCAGTGTTATTCTCGGTCGTGGTTATGTCTTGCAGTGTCACTAGATGGCTGCCCGAAGTAGCATTTGGAACGGGGAAAGTGTCGAAGACAGTGTATGTGTCTGCGTTTCCGCTTCTAACTAGTATATCATCGAAAAAAATGTTGTAGGAGCCGTTTACTTCGCTAATTTGTCCCGTCAGTGAAACTTCAGTTCCGACAGTTCCTTCGCTGGGGGATAGTTGGCTTATTGTGACTGCAGCCAAAACCTTAGGTGTAGGTAAGGCTGTGAAAATGGTTATAATGAGCAATATAATTGAGAAAATAGTAATGTTTTTAGTATGTTGCTTCCAATGCAATTTTTTCCCTCTTGACCTTTGTAGATGCGAAAGGTTGACATTTCATAGTAAAAGGATATTTTAAGCTTTATCTGTTGTCGCTGTTCAATTATGTTATAATTCCCTTTTTTCGCGTTAAAACAGGTTAAAAACTGAGAGAATGGCGCATCCTCCATAAGCAGTAAATAGCCGTGATACAAGAAACATTGATAATTTGAGATGACGACAAATGATTGCAGACATCCTAAGCCTAGTGCAAAAACATGAACAATGGCGTGGAAAGCAATGTATCAATCTTATTCCCTCAGAGAACCTTATGAGCCCTCAAGCTCGTACCTTACTTTCTTCAGAAATAGCCCACAGATACACAGCGCCAGATCAATTCTATATGGGAACACGCTTCATTGATGAAATAGAGAAACTTGGCGAAAAAATCGCAAAAAGACTCTTCAAAGCTGAGACCGCAGATTTACGTCCTCTCTCGGGGCACATAGCAGATTTGATTTTCTTAGCAAGCTTCACAAAAAAAGATGATGTTTTAATATGTGTCTCTGCGGATGATGGAGGTTATCCTGGAATCTGGCAAAAAGGGCTGCCAAAAGCTCTCGATATAAAAGTTGAAGCTTTTCCCTTCTCCAAAGAGAAGATGAACATAGAGGCTGAAAAAGCTGTGGAAGCCGTAACTAAAATTGAACCCCATGTGGTGATTTTTGGAGCCAGTTTGTTTCTTTTTCCCCACCCAGTTCGCAAAGTGGCTAAAGCTGCAAAGGCAATTGATGCACACGTGGGATTTGACGGTTCACATGTCTTGGGTTTGATAGCTGGTGGAAAATTTCAGACTCCTCTTCAAGAAGGCGCTTCAGCGCTTTTTGGTTCAACTCACAAGACTTTGTTTGGACCGCAGGGTGGAATAGTCCTTGCTGACAAGGAGCATGGAGAGGCTATGAAAAAGAAGATTTATCCAGCTCTTGTGGACAATGCCCATTGGAATCGTATAGCCGCCTTGACTTTGGCGTTGGCTGAAATGGAAAAATTTGGAAGCGCTTATGCTGAACAAGTCATTCGCAATGCACAAGCCCTTGCAAAGGCATTAGACGACTATGGGTTCCCTGTTGTTGGCTCAACTTTGGGCTATACAAAGTCACATCAGGTTTTGCTAGACTATGGAGGCTATAAGCAAGGTCGGGAAGTGGCTAGAGATTTGGAGAAGGCAAACATAATTGCTGATTGCGGAGTAAGGCTTGGCACATGTGAAGTAACGAGGCGAGGAATGAAGGAAGCAGAGATGGAGCAAATAGCTGAATTCATTAAACAGATAAGTGTTGACAAAAGAGATCCAAACAAAGTAAGACAAGATGTACAAAAGTTTGTGAAAGGGTTCCAAGAAATAGAATACTGTTTTTCACCATAATGCAGGTTTGCAGCTAACTGTACTCTTATTTATAACCAATCTCTAATTTGTTTGAACTCTTTCGGAGATTCAACATTGCAGCCATCAATTTCAAAGGAACTCTTTCAACTGCTGAAGGCTCAGAAATATCACATAGTAGGTCAACACTCAGCTGTCAAGCGTTGTCGTTGGCTCTACAACACATTAATCCACGATCAACCTTGTTACAAGCAGAAGTTCTATGGGATAAATACCCATCAGTGTATACAGATGACGCCGACCGTCTTTAGCTGTACCATGCGGTGTCTATTCTGTTGGAGGGCTCAAAGCGGAGACAAGGGACTAAGATGGGAAGAATCAACGTTGCAGGCTTGCGACGATCCCGAAGATATTGTAGAGGATTGTATAAAAGCGCAGATGAGGCTTCTAAGCGGTTACAAGGCAAATCCCAAAGCAAACAAGGAAAAGTATAGAGAGGCATTAAAGCCGAGACACGCTGCAATAAGCCTCGCTGGAGAACCTACGCTTTATCCACAACTTGGAGACTTGATTAAATCTTTCCACAGAAAGGGCTTCACAACCTTTTTAGTATCCAACGGTACCATGCCCGAAGAACTTGCAAAATTAAGCGAAGAACCCACTCAACTTTATATTTCGGCATGCGCCCCAGACAAGAAAACTTACCTTAAGACTTGTCGACCCCAAATCCCAAACGCTTGGGAAAAACTAAACGAAACTCTTGCTTTGCTTTCAAGCTTCAAGTGCCCTACCGTGTTGCGTATAACCTTAGCGAGGCATCTTAACCTCACACACCCAGAACGATATGCCAAGCTAATAGAAAAAGCCAATCCCACTTATGTCGAGCCAAAGGCCTACATGCATGTTGGATTTTCGCGGCTGAGGCTAACCTATGCAAATATGCCACTGCACGAAGAGATTAAGGATTTCGCTACTTCGCTGGCTGAGAAAACTGGTTACAAGATGCTTGATGAATCAAAGGAGAGCCGGGTGGTTTTGCTAAGTAGACTGGAGAAACCTATTAAACTAAGATAGTATCAAGCCCTGCTCACATTTTAACGAAAAATGTCCTTGTGTATGCGCAAAGTCTTTTAAGACAACTTAACAAATCTGCAAAGCAGTTCTGGAGCCCACAGTCATGTCGTTAAAAGCGATTTTGAGCGAAATCGAAGAGGAATTGAAGGAAAGAAAAGAAGTAAAAGATGAACTTTACGATGCAATGCGCAAGGCAACGCGTCTTTCAAAGCAAGCAATTTTCCTAGTGCATAAAAGAAAGTTTGATAAAGCAAAAAAGATGTTACAAGAGACTAAGAAGTTGTTTGGCAAACGTGATGAAGTTCCTGTGGCTCACAAGGAACTTGTTTATGCAGGCATTGTCGATGCTGCTTTCCAAGAATATACTGAAGCCCACATCTTCCTTAAGCTAGTGCGAGACAGCAAATTTGTCAGTCCTCAAAAAATAGGTGTTCCGTCGACTTCCTATATACTTGGATTGGCAGATGTGGTAGGTGAGCTTAGGCGTAAGGCCTTGGATTCTCTTAGAGAAGGAGATGTGAAGGATGCTGGGAAAAACCTTGAGGCCATGGAGCTTGTTTACAATGAGCTTACAGGTATGGATGAGGCTATGCATTCTGTTTCTGAACTGAGACGGAAGATTGACATTGCACGGCGAATCATAGAATCTACTCGAGGAGATGTCACGATTGAAGTGCGCAGAAGTTCTCTGGAGCGTTCGATAAAGGGGCTTGAAGAAACTTTAAAGACGAAGAAGAAGAAATAAGGCGCCCAGTTTGTCTTCACCAAAATCTAAACATGGGAAGGCCTTTTGGTTTTCTGTCAAAAAGGCTCATGCAACACAGCTTAAAATGTCCAAACGTGTAATTCGGCAAGACACTCTTCCTAAGAAAATCCGTTATGTAGCCGGAGTAGACGTGGCCTATACAAAGGATTTGTCAATAGGCGCTGTTGTAGTTCTCCAATATGACTCACTTTCTCTCGTAGAAACAAAAACAGTTCAAATAAAAACAGAGTTTCCATACATCCCCACCCTGCTTTCCTTCAGGGAAATTCCGCCCGCGGTAGCCGTAGTTAGAAAGCTGCATTTGCAACCAGATGTTTTCATTGTTGATGGACAGGGATTAATGCATCCTTACAGACTTGGATTTGCCAGCCATTTAGGTCTCGTTCTCAACAAACCTACAATTGGTGTTGCTAAAAGCCCGTTAATAGGTGAGGTTGGAGAGTTTAATGAGGAAAATTGGGCGTCAATAACGGACAAAAAAGAGATAATTGGAGTGGCGCTCTTGACCAGAAAGGATACAAAGCCCGTCTATGTCAGCATTGGACACATGATTTCATTAAAAAGAGCAATAGAAATCGTAAAACATTGCACCCCAAAATATAGAATCCCGAAACCCATAAGCTCAGCACATAACACTGCGAAAAAGGAAAAACAGAAAGCAAAATAGCGAGTAGGCCAAAGATAGAAGGCTAGTGAACAGATTTTGAATATTCGCCTAAAACGCATTGTTAATCTAATAAAGGACAAAGGTCTCCGAGGAAAAGTTGTAGAAATAGTTGAATACCCTCAAATTGAAATTGGCGGGACTACCTATTCCGGATTACCTCTTGAGACTTCCCCTGCTGGTCTGTCGCGTCATCATAGCTATCCCGGGGGATTCGTTGAGCACATAGTTGCCACTGCTGAAATTGCGTTGACGCTTTGTGATGTTGTGAAAAGAGTTTACAGAGGTAAGGTGAACCGTGACTTTGTAGTTGCAGGCATAATATTGCATGACATTTTCAAACCACTAACTTACGCTGAAGAAAATCGAGGGTATTCCACTACACAACTAGGAGAACGCCTAGACCATCTAACAATCATTGTCGCCGAACTAATTCGAAGAAACTTTGCTTTAGATTTGATTCACATAGTTTGTGCCCACCATGGAGGTCAAGCAGGACCCATGTGGCCTAGGACTATTGAAGCGTTAATCTGCCACTTAGCAGATTTGGCGGATTCTCAGCTGAATGGTGAGGTGTTGCGAGCTGCAAGGTATCTTTCGCGGAAGGCGACAGGTGAAGAGTTGACATTGTTGACTTCGAAGGAAGCCTTCGAAATAGTGTATTCGAAAACAGTCGAAGGATGGGAGGGCGTAAGCAAAACTGTGCAAAAAATCAAGCGAAAAAAGCCACGTTGACTATAGTTGAACAATCTTTGCTTCTTTAGTTTCTGTGTCTAAGAGAGCTATAGTTGATTTTTCGCTCAGATAGCCGCAAACTTCACCAGGATTGATTATTATCGTTTTGCCTCTTTTGTAGATTTTTGCTTCATGAAAGTGCCCATGAACCACGACATCATAACTTTCAGTGTTGATTAGTGATTGAAGCAGTTCTTCTTCTTCGCCGTGTAGTAAGGCAATCTTTAATCCACCAACTTTGACTTCGGCGAAGTTGCCTCGAATTTCTGCTGTTTTAATTTCGGCGAATCTTTTCTTCAAGAATGCGTGGTCGCCGTCGTTGTTTCCAAAAACTCCGATTAGCCTTGCTTCCAATTGCTTGAAACACACTACTGCAAAGGGTGCGACGTAATCACCAGCATGGAGCACTAATCTTACCTGTTCTTTGTTGAGTCTTTTTATCGCCTTAGCCACTAGGGGTAAATTGTCATGTGTATCTGATATTATGCCTATTTTCAATTCTTTCACCTATTGACGAGTTGAACACCCGCTTGAAAAGCTTTTTTCATCATGCTCTTGTCATCCTTGACCCCACCATAGTTCTCATCACTGTGGGAGTAAAGGATAGTTTCAGCGAGTTCTATGTTAGCCCAATTGAAGAAGCCTTTGACTGTTGTCAAGATTGTATCGAATTCTTGATCCATCCCTGCTACTACGACAAAAATTCCTTTCTTCTTTTTCTTGATCCTTCTAAGAAATCCAAGACTTCCGTCGGAAAGCGTTGTGTAGGGCATCAGACAGTTTGAACGATCTATCATTAACTTGACTTGGGCGCTAACGGTGTCAAAATAGACTGGAGATCCTAACACTATGGCATCGCAAGTTTCAAGCTTGGTGTAGATTTGTCCCATGTCATCTTCGAAGAAGCAATATTTCGGAGGAGGCTTCTTCTTGCAGTCTTGGCAGGGTTTTATCTTGAGGTCATTTAGGTATATCTTTTCTATTTTTGCGCCTCGACTTTTTGCTCCTTCTAGAACTTGCGAAACGAGAAGGTCTACATTTCCTTGCTTGTTTGGACTCCCCACTATTCCGCAGATTTTCATTATTACTCCAACAATTACCTAAGAAACCATACAGTTATGGCTATTCTAGCTTTTCAAAAGCCGTTTGCCATACTCGTAGCCTCTTTCAAACGCTGTCATATTCAGTTCTTCAGTTCCTTTCGGAACATTTCGCAAAACAGCTTTTCTCATAGCTTTAGGTGTAACTATGTTTGTGATGGCTGTTAGCGCACCTAGCATGACTACGTTTGCTATTATTGTTTTACCTAGCTCTTCTGCGATTTTAGTTGCGGGGATGTCGTAAGTTTTTGTGTGGGGTGGATCAGTCCTGTCTGTAACCATGTTAGGGTCGACGAGAATTGTTGCATCTTTCTTAGTCGTGTTGACGTATTTGTGGTAGGCTTCTTGGGACATTATCATCACTATTTCTGGCTCATTTACTTTGGGAAAGTCTATCTCTTCGTCTGCAATAACCACTTCTGATTTGCAGCTGCCACCTCTTGATTCCGGTCCGTAGGACTGGGTCTGCACGGCGTTTTTATCGCCATATATGCAAGCGGCCGTGGCTAACATTAATCCTGATCGGATAATGCCTTGTCCTCCAAAGCCTGCAAATCTTATTTCTGTCCTCATTTGGTTTTCTCTCCCTCAAGTTTCTCTTGCACTTTTGCGGTCATTTCTCTGAGCAGCCTTCCGTAACTTGGTTTTTCGATGTCGACAAACTCACCGACTATTATTTGGTTTTTTGTGATAGCTGCTTTTGCCGGGTCACATTCTTTTTGAACTTGTGACACTAGCTTGAACCATTTCATTACTTCAACGGCTGTTCCAAGTTTGTTGTATCGATCATAAATTTCTGGGCAGGGCGATATGACTTCGATGAGGGAGAAGCCTTCCTTTTGCAGAGCCTTCTTTATTGACGCTTTTAACCTTCTTACTTGGAGAGTTGTCCACCGTGCGACGTACACGGCGCCAGATGCTGCAGCTAAATGAACTAGGTTGAAGGGGTGTTCTATGTTTCCGTATGGAGTGGTTGTGGTCCATGATTCTAGAGGCGTTGTTGGGCCGTATTGACCGCCAGTCATTCCATAGTTGAAATTGTTGGCGCAGATAACTTTGATGTCCATGTTTCTGCGGGCTGCGTGGATAAAGTGATTTCCACCGATGGCGAAGAGGTCGCCGTCCCCGCTGATAACTACCACTTTGAGGTCAGGATTGGCAAGTTTTACCCCTGTGGCAAATGGTAACGCTCTGCCATGAGTTGTGTGAAATGAATCAACGTTCACGTAGCCTGCCGCTCGGCCAATGCATCCAATTCCAGAGACGACGGCTACTTTGTCTGAGTCCATTTGAAGTTCGTCTAGAGCTTCGAGGAAACTATTCAGCAGAATGCCGTTTCCACAGCCTTCACACCATATGTGGGGCATTCTTTCCTGCCGTAGATACTTTGCTAACGGGTGTTGTAACATCGAATCTGTCTTGTTCATTTCAAAGTCTCCTCATTGCTTCTACGATTTCTGAGGGTCGATGGGGTTCTTCACCAAGTTTTGAAAGAAGAAGGACAGGAGTTACCTTCGCTGACCTTTCAACTTCTCTAACTAGTTGTCCACAATTCATCTCAGGAACAATTATAGCTTTAACCTGTTTGGCGATTTTAGCAACCAGTTTTTCTGGAAAAGGCCACTGCGCTTAGGGCTGCGCGGGAGGCGATGCCGTAAGCGATAACTGCTACTTCAGCGTCTTCTAACATTACTTCTTCAACTTTGATTATCTTGTCAGCGTTCTTGCGGATTTTGTCACATAATCTTCTAACAAGTTTGTTTTGCTCTTCGATGCTCACCGTTTTTGGCTCGCCTTTTTCATCATGGGTTAACCCTGTGGCGTGAAAGCGATAACCTTCTCCGAAACAAGCCATGGGTGGAACCAAGGGGTGATATTCATTCGGTGGCACTTTTGGTTTTTTGCGATTAACAATAACAATTTCGTCTGGTGGTGGAATTTTGACACGCTCCCACATGTGGCCAATAATTTCATCAGCCAATAATATAACGGGAACACGGTAAATTTCAGCAAGATTGAAGCATTCTATTGTTAAATCGAACATTTCTTGGACAGATGAAGGAGCCAAGGCAATGATTTCATAGTCTCCATGAGAACCCCACTTCGCTTGCATTATATCTTGCTGCCCAGGCATAGTCGGTTGCCCCGTGCTAGGACCGCCACGCATAATGTCTACAATAACAAGAGGTGCTTCAGTCATAACGGCTAACCCTATGTTCTCCTGCATTAGACTAAAACCCGGACCAGAAGTTGCCGTCATCGCTTTTTTGCCTGCATAAGAGGCACCAATAACAGCAGCAATTGACCCGATTTCGTCTTCCATCTGAATGTAAATTCCTCCAACTTCGGGCATTCTTCTAGCCATTCGCTCAGCAATTTCAGTAGCAGGAGTAATAGGATAACCGCCAAAGAATCGACATCCAGCTGCAAGTGCGCCTTCGGCACAGGCTAAGTCACCGCTCATGAAATGCGTACCTGTGAACACCGCTCTATTCATTTTTTCCACCTTCACAACCTTCTTCGTTTTTCTTTTCGATAGTGAAGATTGCAAACTCAGGGCAGATAGCTGTACAAAATCCGCATAGGGCACATTTACTTTCATCTACCACTTTTGGTGGATATGCCCCTCTCTTGTTTATTTGATCGGATCTCTCCAACACTTTTTTGGGACAGAATTCGATGCAGAAACCACAACCTTTGCACAAATCAGGTATTATGTGGATTTCAGCTTTCGGAAGCTTAATTTTTTCGGCGTCTAAGGGTTTTCTCCACAATTTTTGAGGCACCATCAATCCCATCCTAGCTCCCTTCAAAAGCCTTCTTCGATTTTTCCACTTCCTCAGGACTTAGCTCATTCAAAACTGCTTGCATATCCCGAACCTTTGACGCAACTCTTTCACCTTCAGCAGCAGAGGCCCACAAAAGCTGAAGCCTATCTTTGTCAACCCTCAGCCGATCCATTTTCTTCCACAAACGTTCCACTCTTTTCTGAGTTTGGTTGTTAGCATCAATGTAGTGACAGTCACCTGGATGGCAACCTGCGACTAAAACCGCTCCTGCGCCTCTTGCAAAAGCATGCTCCACAAATTTAGGTGACACTCGTCCGGAGCACATGGTCCGAATTATACGCACATTCGGAGGATACTGCATTCGGCTAACGCCTGCAAAGTCTGCTCCGGCATAGGCGCACCAGTTGCAGCAAAAGGCGATTATCTTCTTGTCAGCGTCTTCTTCGGTCAAGGCATCAATCTGAGAGAGAATCTGAGCATTTGTGAAGTGACGCATGTGCAAGGCATCAAATTGGCATTCTGCACCACAAGTACCACATCCAGCACAGGCAGCCTCGATAACCTCGACCAGTTTGCTCTCTTTATCCACAATTATAGCATTGTAGGGGCAAACTTGGGCGCAGAGACCGCACACCTGAAAATTTTCAGGAATAGGTTCAGGAGTGATAGCTTCCACCGTCACCTTTCCTTGTGCCATTAAGATGCCAGCACGGGCTGCTGCGGCGCTTGCTTGGGTCACGCTGTCTTTTATGTCCTTTGGGGATTCGGCGCACCCTGCTAAGAATACTCCGCCAGTAGGGGCGTCGACGGGTCTAAGTTTGGGGTGGGCTTCCATGAAAAATCCATCAGAAGTTCGGGATAATGTGAAGAGACGTTGGATAACTTTGCTGTCTTGGCAGGGTTCGATGCCGACTGAAAGAATAACCATACCTACGTTGACTTTGTAGATTTCTTTTTGAAGCGTGTTTTCGCCGATTAACCAAAGGTTGCTAGTCTTCCGGTCTTCAGCCACTTCTGCTGGCAATCCTCGAATGAATATTACGCCTTCTTCTTTTGCTCTCCTGTACAGGTCTTCGAAACCTTTTCCAAACGCTCTTATATCCACGTAGAAAACGTAAATTTTTACGTCTGGCCAGTGTTCTTTGATGAGAAGGCTGTCTTTTATTGTGTTCATGCAGCATACGTTGCTGCAGTAGAGGTTTCCTTTTTTGGATCGGGAGCCTACGCATTGGATGAAAGCAACTGACTTTGGAATTTTCATGTCGCTTGGGCGAATAAGGTTTCCACCTGATGGTCCGCCTGCGTTTATTAGTCTTTCAAATTCCAGTGAGGTGATTACGTTTGGGTGGCGGGTATATCCATAGTTTTGAAGTGAGGAGGGGTTGTAGACGTCGGCGCCTGTTGCTACAATAATTGTTCCCACTTCTAGGTCTAGTGTTTGGGGTTTCATGTCGAAGTCTATGGCTTGGCGTTCGCAGGCTTTTATGCATTTGTCGCATGTCATGACTCCCTCTTTGTTGAGGCATATTTCACGGTCAATTATGTAAGTTGAGGGCACCGCTTGAGCGAAAGGCGTGTAGATAGCTTTTCTGGTTGCTAAGCCAACATCAAACTCGTTAGGAGCCGCTATAGGGCATACTGCTGAGCAGTCGTTGCAGGCGCTGCAATCGTCTGTTACATATCTTGGCCTTTTTAGCACTTTGACTTTGAAGTTTCCAATGTATCCCTTGACTTCTTGAACCTCGCTGTTGGTTAATAATTCGATGTTGGGGTGATGGCCCACGTCGGACATTTTTGGGGCAAGAATGCAGATTGAGCAGTCCATTGTTGGGAAGGTTTTGTCGATTTGTGCCATTCTTCCGCCTATGCTTGGCTCCTTTTCCACTAAATATACATTGTAGCCCGTGTCGGCCAAGTCTAGGGCTGCTTGAATTCCAGCTACTCCGCCGCCGATTACTAGTGCTTTTCTGGTTATGGAGACTTCGGTTTCAATCTCTGGTTCAAGAAGAGCTGCCTTGGCAACTGCTGCTCTGACTAGGTCTTTGGCCTTTTCTGTTGCTGCTTCTTTATCGTGGAGATGTACCCAGCTGCATTGCTCTCGTATGTTTGCCATTTCGAAGAGATATTTGTTCAATCCAGCTTCTTCACATGCTTTTCTGAAGGTGGGTTCGTGAAGTCGGGGAGAGCAGGATGCTACAACTACGCGGTTGAGTTTGTGTTCTTTGATGTCGTTTTTGATGAGTTCTTGGCCTTGGTCGGAGCACGTGTATCGGTTGTCTTTGGCAATGACTACTTGGGGAAGGGTGGAGGCAAATTTTGCTACTTCTTCACAGTTCACTGTTCCTGCAATGTTTAAGCCGCAGTGGCAGACGTAGACGCCTATTCTGGGTTCTTCTTTGTCGACTTTCTCTTCAGTCGCCACGGTGGCTTTCCTCCTTTTCTTTAGTCTCTATTAAGTATTGATCTATAGAGCATGCAGCGCGTTTTCCAGCTAGAATTGCCTCTATCACAGTTGCTGGTCCCGTGACTGTGTCTCCACCAGCGAATACCCCTTTCATGCTGGTTTCCATGGTAATCGGGTCGACTAGGATTCTGTTGTCTCGGTCTAGTTCTACTTCCTTAGGCAGGAATGTTGTTTCTGCCCTTTCTCCAATGGCGACAATTATTGTGTCAAGTTCTAGAGAGAACTCGGAGCCTTCAATTGGCACGGGTCTTTTTCTGCCGGTTTCGTCTGGTTCGCCCAACTCCATTTTGACACATTCCAACCCTACAACTTGACCATTTTTCCCTAAGATTTTCTTTGGAAAGTGAAAACGAAGCAAAAAGTTAGCTTTGGAATAAAAGTGGGAGTAATCGGCGGTGGAAACGTTGCCGTCGACGCTGCC
>SMTZ1_10013053_pt1 | contig 36451 bp, 48 predicted proteins | sample DeeMarSWOR136_30_FD_25667 | JGI IMG/M metagenome (IMG submission 25667)
CCTCGACGGCGCCGCCGAAGGCAGCGTCAAGAACATCGAAATCGTCACCGATATCGCCCGGGCCGTATTGATTCCAACGCAGCTCGGCGGCGGCATCCGTAATCTGGAGACGGTACATAAATTGCTCAAGGCCGGCGTCGAGCGCGTCATCCTGGGCACCGCCGCCGTCGAAGACCCCCAGCTCATTAAAGACGCCTGCGCCAAATACCGCGATACCCTCATCATCAGCATCGACGCCCGCAACGGCTTCGTCGCCACCCACGGCTGGCGCCAGCCCACCGAAATCAGGGCAGCGACTGTAGCCCGCGCCATGACCCCCCTGGGCGTCCGGCGCTTTATCTATACCGATATCAGCCGCGACGGCACCCTCACCGAGCCCAACTTCACCGCCATCTCCGAGTTTATCGACACCATCAGGAAGCCCGTCATCGCCGCCGGCGGCATTTCATCGCTAAACCACCTCAAGATGCTCAAAAGCCTCGGTGCCGAAGGCGCTGTCGTCGGCACCGCCCTCTACACGGGGGACATTGACCTCAAGAAGGCGCTTGACATTATAAGCTAGACGATGCCACCCCACCCCGATTTTATCTTTTCCCACCCGCCACCCTTTTGTAGAAAAGGGGGCTTCGCCCCCTTTCAAACCCCCTCTACCAAAGGGAAAGGGGCAGGGAGAGAAGCCTATAGAGGTTACACCTCTGTAGGGTGGGCATTGGGCGGGAAAAACTACCTGGGGTGGGGAGAGGTGAGGCAAAACCAACCGAAATGTTATATAATGGCAAAAATGAAAGACATCAAATTCAATAAAGACGGCCTCATCCCCGCCATCGCCCAGGACGCCGATACGGGCGAAGTCCTCATGCTCGCCTACATGAACGCCGAAGCCCTGCGCCGGACACTCTCCAGCGGCGAAGCCTGGTTCTACAGCCGCAGCCGAAAAGAGCTCTGGCACAAGGGCGAGACCTCGGGGAACATCATAAAAGTGAGCGAGGTATGGAAAGACTGCGATAGCGACACCATCCTCATCAAGGGCAAAGCCACCGGCCCCGTCTGCCACACCGGTAATAAGACCTGCTTCTTCCAGCAGCTAAGCGAAAAAGACCTAGAAGCTTAAGCCGTTTCCTTAGCCCCGTCAAACTCCACCGCTTTTTTGAGCGCTTCTATAGCCACCTCAAGCTGGCTATCGTCAGGCTCCCGCGTCGTCAGCCGTTGCAGCCAACGACCTGGAGCCATGAACACCCTCACCAGGACGTTATCGGTATGCCTTCCGCTGAAGTAGATGGCCTCGTAGGCGATAGCGGCAATCACCGGCAGCAGCACTATCCGTGACAGCACCAGCATCCAGGTCGCCGGCAGCCCTACCAGGGTAAAGACAATAATGGCGATGATGATCACGGTAAAGAGAAAGCTGGTGCCGCAACGGACGTGGGCGGTGCTGTATTTCTTGACGGCCTCCACCTCCAGCGGCACTCCGCCCTCGTAGGCGTTTATCGTCTTATGTTCGGCGCCGTGGTAGGCGAAATAGCGCTTGATATCGGGCATGAGCCCGATGGCCCACAGGTAGATGACAAAGATAACCACCCTTATTACGCCCTCCACCAGGGCGAACAAAAACGACGAGGTGATATAGGCGCCCAGCAGCTTGGTCAGGAAAAGAGGGGCCATAAAGAAGAGGACGACGGCCACTCCCAGGGAAACGCCTACCAGCAGCCAGACCATCCACCCCTTAATCTCCGCCTTCTCCTCCTCCAGCGAGACGTTGGCCGAATAGAGCAGCGTCCTCATCCCCAGCACCATGACCTCAATGAGGACGATGACGCCGCGGAGCAGCGGGGTCTTCCTCATCCAGCCCGTGTAGATGCCCTCCAGTGGCCGCGTATCCGTAAACACCTCGCCGTTGGGACGACGCACGGCGGTCACCATCGCCTTCTGCCCCCGCATCATCACCCCCTCGATAACCGCCTGACCCCCGTAGTAGAATTTCTTCTTGACCATAATAAAAAAGGAGCGGATAGTCTACCGCTCCTACCCTCTAAAAGATGTTTATTTAGTCCTCCAGCTTATAGCGCTTCTTAAAACGTTCCACTCGCCCCAGGGTATCCACCATGCGGCGCTCCCTGGTGAAAAAGGGATGGCACTTACTGCAGAGTTCGACCTTCAAGCTCTTCTTGGTCGAGCCCACGGTAAAGATATTGCCACAGGCACAACTTACCGTGGCATCGGGATAGAACTGGGGATGAATCTTTTCCTTCATCGGTCCAATCAGTTAGCGTTAACGCTGACCTTTCTACGGTTGTTGCTGGTCGGCTCGAAGATAACCACGCCGTCAATGAGGGCAAAGAGGGTATAGTCCTTGCCCACGCCCACATTATCACCGGGGTGAATGCGCGTGCCCCGCTGCCGCACCAGAATGGTGCCCGCGTTTACCTTCTGCCCCGCGTATATCTTGACGCCCAGCCGCTTGGACTGGCTGTCTCGACCGCAACGGCTGGTGCCGCCTGCCTTTTTATGCGCCATCCTTGGTCACCTCTTTTTTGCGCCGAGCCTTCTTGGGCGTGGCTTTACCCCGGCCCGACTATCTCGTCAATAACCAGACGGGTATAGAGCTGTCGGTGTCCTGTCTTCTTGCGGTAGCGCACCTTGGGCTTGTACTTAAAGACGATAACCTTATCGCCCTTGCCCTCCCCCTGCGAGGTGGCCACTACCTTGGCCCCGTCCACAGTGGGTGTGCCCACCGTAACCTTCTTGCCATCGCCGATAAGCAGCACCTTATCCAGGTCAACGGTCTTGCCCTCGGCAACCTCCAGGCGTTCCACATCTATGGTCTGGCCGGGGCTCACCCGATACTGCTTACCGCCGGTCTCAATAACAGCGTAAATCTTAAAAACCTCCGAAAGCAAACAGAATATTCTACCAAGCGCCGTGACTGGGTGTCAAGCGAGAGCCTGCCAAAGCTTGGCCACCCTCGCCTTCAGCTCGTCGAGGCCGCAATCGGTATCGATAACCACGTCGGCGTGCTTTAGCCTTTCTTCTGAAGGCAGCTGGGAACGAATACGGGCCCGGGCTTCGGGCTCGGAAAGCCCCGCCTTCTTCCCCAGGCGCTGGAGCACCACCGCCTCCGGGGCGACGGTGACCCAGACCTCGTCCAGCTCGTCCGATAAGGTGGGCTGGCCGGCTTTCATGGAAAGGGGCACCTCGACCAGTAGCGGCATCTCCAGCACCACCACCTTCACCCCCCGCCGCCGATAGTCCTCAAGGCGGGATTTGACCAAGTCATAGATGCGGGGGTGCACTATATTATTAAGCTTGGCTAGAGCCTCGGACTCAAAAGCCTCGTGTCCCACCTTATCGGCGTCAATAATGACCGCCCCCAGCTCTTCAAGAAACTGGGAGACAGTGCTCTTGCCGCTGGCGATGCCGCCGGTCAGACCGATGACCTTCATGGCACCAGTCTAGCCGTTGGTGGTTGGGGAGTCAAGAATTGTTACTACTCCCCACCTTGTTTAGCGTACGTTTTTATGACCCACCCTGCCCACCCAACAGAAGTCTTTTCCAGAGGGGGCTTTGCCCCCTCTTCAAATCCCCCGCAGTTTGAGTCCCCACCCCCAAAAAGGTGGTGAGGTGATGCGTAACCCCAAGTTAAGAAGTTTACTTATTAGGGTGGGCTGGGGGGAGAGGCCTAAAGGGGTTATGCTTGCCCCCAGCCAAGTGCTATAATCTAGGCAAAGGAGCATCATGCAGCAGGCAATGCTCTACGAAAAGCTGCCCCACTCGCGGGTGAGGTGTGGCACCTGCCAGTGGCGCTGCAATATAGCCCCCGGCAAGTTCGGCGTCTGTCGGGTCTATCAGAACCGCGATGGCGTACTGTATAACCTGAACTACGCCAAGGCGTCGTCGGTAGCCGCCGACCCTATCGAAAAAAAACCCCTCTTTCACTTTTTCCCCAACACGCTGGCCTTCTCCATAGGGGGGTGGGGGTGCAACTTCCACTGCCAAGACTGCCAGAACTGGGAGATTTCCTGCCCTGTTGATAACGAGCCCTGGCTCGGCAACAACGAAGTCCTGCCCCAAGCGGCCGTGGAGCTGGCGCTACGCTATCGTTGCCAGGGCATCGCCTGGACATATAATGAGCCCAGCATCTGGTTCGAATATACCCTCGACTCAGCCAAGCTGGCTAAGGACAGCGGCCTCTATACCGCCTATGTGACCAACGGCTTCCTCACCCCCGAGGCGCTGGATACCATCGGGCCCTACCTCGATGCCTGGCGCGTTGATGTCAAGGGTTTTAGCGACGCCCTCTACCAGAAGCTAGCCAGGATAAACCGCTGGCGGGGGATACTGGAGGTCGCCCAGCGGGCCAAGGATAAATGGAAGATGCACGTCGAGGTGGTGACCAACATCATACCCACTATGAACGATGATGACGAGCAGCTTGAGGGCATCGCTAGCTGGATAAAGGAAAGCTTAGGTGAACTGACGCCCTGGCACGTGACCCGCTTCTATCCCCACCATAACATGCAGGACCTGCCCCCCACCCCGATAGCCACCCTGGAGCACGCCGCCGAGATCGGGGAAAAGGCGGGGCTCAAGTTCGTCTATACGGGCAACGTCCCCGGGCACAGCCGCGAAAACACCGTCTGCTACTCCTGCGGCAAGACCGTCATCAAGAGGCTCGGCTACCAGACCGAGCTGGTCGGGCTGGATGGTTCCAAATGCGGGTTCTGCGGGGCAACGCTTAACATCGTGACCTCGGCGGAGAGGAGTTCAAAATGATTAGGAGAGCGGTTGTCGCCGGGCAGTTCTATCCGGCATCAGCCTCGGAGCTAAAGGCGACGGTTAAGGCCATGGTCAAAGAGGAGATAGCCAAAGAAGAGGTAATCGGGCTGGTTTTGCCCCACGCCGGCTATATCTACTCCGGGCCGGTGGCGGGGGCTACTATCTCACGGGTCAAGCTTAAGGACACCTTCATCATCATAGGGCCCAACCACACCGGGGCCGGCAGGCCATTAAGCATCATGACCGAAGGCAGCTGGGAAACACCGCTGGGGGAGGTGGAGATTGATGAGGAGCTGGGCAAAAAGATTCTGGCCGACTCCAAATACCTGGAGGAGGACGACAGAGCCCATCTCTACGAGCATTCGATAGAGGTCCAGCTCCCCTTTTTGCAGTACTTCAAGCCCGATTTCAAGCTGGTGCCCATCATCTTCGGCCATCCCAACGGCGCCATCTACAAGGAGGTCGGCAAGGAGATAGCCGGGGCGATCAAGGCGCTGGGCAGAGAGGTGGTAATCATAGCCTCGAGCGATATGAGCCACTACGAGCCGCAGGAGTCGGCGCAGAAGAAGGACACCCAGGCCATAGGCGCTATGCTGAATCTGGATGAGGACGAGCTGCTAAAAAGGGTCGACGAGTTCAATATCACCATGTGCGGCTACGCGCCCGCCGTCAGCCTTATCGTCGCCGCCAAGGAGCTGGGCGCCAAGAGCGCGGAGCTGGTCAAATACCAGACCAGCGGCGATGTCAGCGGTGACTTTTCCAGCGTGGTCGGCTATGCGGGCATTATTATCAAGGGCGGAGGGGAATGAGATGCACCCCCTGGTGAGACTGGCCAAGAAGGCGGTGGAAGCCCACGTTAGAAAGGGCGAGGTCTTTGAGGCCAAGAGGCTTAGCGCCGAGATGAAGGAAAAGGCCGGCGTCTTCGTTTCCATCTATAAGCTCGGCGAACTGAGGGGCTGCATCGGCACCTTCGACCCCCAGCACGACAACGTGGCCGAGGAAATCGTGGCCAACTCCATCAGCTCGGCCACCAGAGACCCGCGCTTCCTGCCGGTGACCAAGGGCGAGCTTAAGAGCCTAGAATACAGCATAGACGTGCTCACCAGGCCGGAGAGGGTCAAGAGCCAGAAGGAGCTCGACCCCAAGAAGTACGGGGTCATCGTGGAGGCGGGGTGGCGCAAGGGGCTGCTCCTGCCCGACCTGGAAGGGGTGGATACGGTTGATGAGCAGGTCGGCATCTGCCGCCTTAAGGCGGGCATCGACCCCGACGAGCCGGTGAAGCTCTACAGATTCGAGGTGAAGAGGTACAAATGATAAAAGAACTGGTAACCAAGAACCGCAGCTACCGCCGCTTCCACCAGGAGGTGCCCGTAGAGCGGGAGACGCTAAAAGAGCTGGTCGAGCTGGCGCGGCTTTCGGCCTCCGCGGCCAACCTGCAGCCATTGAAATATATCCTCTGCAACGAGCCCGAAAAGAACGCCCTAATCTTTTCCTGCCTGCGCTGGGCGGGCTATATCAAGGACTGGCGCGGGCCCGCCGAGGGCGAAAAGCCCTCGGCCTATATCATCATTGTGGGGGATACCAGCATAAGCCCCGGCTTCTTATGCGACCACGGCGTCGCCGCCCAGAGCATCATGCTGGGCGCCGTGGAAAAGGGGCTGGGGGGCTGCATCATCGCCGCCGTGCAGCGCACCAAGCTGTCCAAGCTGCTCAAGATACCGCAGCACTTTGAGATACTGCTCGTCCTGGCGCTGGGCAAGCCCAAGGAGAAGGTGGTGCTGGAGACGGTGGGGCCCGACGGCGACATTAAGTACTGGCGGGACGAGGGCCAGGTGCACCACGTGCCCAAGCGCAAGCTGGATGATATTATTGTGGGGTGAGGGGGGAAGTCAATGCAACACAGCGAGTCTGAAATTGTACTGTTAAAAGATAAAGAGTGGAGCGTGATTGATGGGGAGCCTTGTCGGGTTTTCAATTTTAATCCGCTGGGTTCGTCCGTAGACACAGATGGTAAAGTCCACGCCATGGATAAAACTACACCCTACGCAGGTATAACTATTGAGTGCCAAAAGCTCGGAAAGAATATAAGTGGATTTATAACTCACAAGATAGACTTCAAGCATTTATGGGCAGCTTTCCGAGAAAGAACGGTGAAAGAAGACGAAGAAGTGATAATTATTTGGACCAGGAAACATTATAAAACTGGTATAAAATTCGTTTCTGCTTTTATGCCGAAACTTTGGGTAGCAGTATGTCCCAAAGGAGCATTTAAGTTAATGACTGACGATGACTACAAGCCAGAATTAACGGGTTTGGAAAGGTGGGAAGCACAGAGACCAATCATTGATTGGAAGCCAGAAGTAATGGAGTGAAAATCCAATAATGGGATAATTACCATAAAAAAAGATGGCTGCCTCAAAGATAAAAGTATCAAGAGAAGAGTTTTCCGATGTATTGTGCTACTGGCTAGCAAATCAGGTTAACACGGAGGCAATCCAGAAGCTTGCAAAAGCCTTTGATGCAGAAGATAAACCAGAAGAGTTATTTGGACTGAGTCTAAAGAATAAAAGGGACCTTGACATACTTACTAAAGAGCTATTTGCCCTAAATATGTGGATAATAGTATACAGCTGCGAATTAATGTTCGAGGACATAGCGAAACGAAATGAGTGCTTAGATATGCTCCACCTGATTGTTTACCAAAGAATTCTTGGTGGAACTAAGGAGAATTTTGACCAGTGGAAACTGTCAGCGACGGTTAATTACGTTGATTACAACGAAGCCATAAAAACAGATGAGCCACCAGGTCCCCTATGGCAACTCGCAAAAGTGGTCAATAAGAATATGTTTGGAAAGCTTAATCTAGACGCTTTTGTACAGTTTGAGATTAGTGCTTACGTATCGTCAACTATCAAAGCTTTGTCAGAAATGATAAATAAATACGACATTGAGTAACGTCTGAAATCAGAAAGATATCAGAATAGAAGGAGGTTAACACGACCACCCCCCAAGAGTTGCAAAATAATAGCTCATAGCGGAAGATAAGGGTAATTTATGGACCTATTCGACTACAGCCTGCAGCAGGAAAAGGGAGAGGGAGCGCCGCTGGCGGCCAGGATGAGGCCCTCGGCGCTGCACCAGTTCGTGGGACAGGAGCACCTCATGGGAGAGGGGCACGTCCTGAGGAAAGCCATCGAGGCGGGGCAGGTGCCCTCATTGATTCTCTGGGGGCCAACGGGCAGCGGCAAGACCACCCTTGCCTTTATCATCGCCAATACCACCGAATCGCACTTCAGCCCGGTAAGCGCTGTCAGCGCCGGCGTCGCCGACCTGAGAAGAATCATCAACGAGGCCAAGGAACGGCGCAAGCTCTATAAGAAAAAGACGATACTATTCATCGACGAGATACACCGCTTCAATAAATCCCAGCAGGACGCTGTGCTGCCCTTCGTCGAGGACGGGACGATAACGCTCATCGGCGCCACCACCGAAAACCCGTCTTTCGAGGTCATCTCTCCCCTGCTCTCGCGCTGCCAGGTGCTCACGCTGGAACCACTGGCCGAAGACGAGCTGCAGATAATCATCATGCGGGCCATCAAGGACGAGCTCAACGGGCTGGGCAAGATGAACGTCGAGCTGGACGAGGACGCCCTGCTGCGCCTGATTATGGTCTCCAATAAGGATGCGCGGGTCGCCCTCAACGCGCTGGAGATAGCCGCCCTGACGACGCCGCCCGACAAAGAGGGCAAGCGCCATATATCACTAAACACCATCGAGGACGCTGTCCAGCAAAGATATCTGCCCTACGACAAGGCGGGGGAAAGGCACTACGACCTCATCTCGGCGCTGCATAAATCGCTGCGGGGCTCCGACCCCGACGCGGCCCTATACTGGGCGGGGCGGATGCTGGAGGCGGGGGAAAGCCCCTTCTATATCGTGAGGCGGCTGGTGCGCTTCGCCTCGGAGGATATCGGCATCGCCGCGCTGGTGGTGGCCATGGCCGCCCAGCAGGCGGTGCACTTCATCGGCATGCCCGAGGGCAACCTGGCCATAGCCGAGGCGGTGGTCTACCTGGCCACCGCCCCCAAGAGCAACTCACTCTATGAAGCTTATGCCAAGGTGCAGGAGGAGATTAAGGAGAAGCCCGACGCCGAGGTGCCCAAGCACCTGCGCAACCCGGTGACGCCGCTGATGAAGGGGATGGGATACGGGGACGGCTACAAATACGACCACCTTTTCCCCGGGCACTTCGCCGGGCAAACTCACCTGCCCGATTCCCTCAAAGATAAGCGTTTCTACCAGCCCGGGGACCAGGGCTACGAGAAGCAGGTCGCCGAGCGCCTCAAGGCCTGGTGGGAGAGCGTTAAGAAGGCGAAAGCGAAAAAACCCACACCGAAAAGAAAGAAAAAGTCTTGAGACGAGAGCACACCACCATACCCAACGGCGATATTTCGCTCGAAGCGTGCTGGCATTTTCCCGATGATAACGCACCCTGGCCGGCGGTGGTCGTCTGCCACCCCCACCCCCTCTACGGCGGGAATATGTCGAGCAACGTCGTCTTCGGCATCTGCCAAGCTCTGGCGAATAGAGACATCGCCGCCCTGCGCTTTAACTTCCGGGGGGTGGGCCAAAGCGGCGGCGAGTTCGGCGAGGGCGTCGGCGAGCAGGAAGATGTTAAAGCGGCACTGGACTTTGCTTCAGCCAGCAAGAATATTAACCCAGAACGAATCGGTCTGGCGGGGTATTCCTTCGGGGGGGAGGTCGCTCTGCCCGTGGCTATTAAAGATAAGCGGGTGAAGAAGCTGGCGCTGGTCTCTCCCGCGCTTTCGGATGAGGGATGGCAGGAGCTGGAGCGATATAGCAAGCCCAAATTCGTCGTCGTCGGTGAGAACGACTTCGTCATACCAATGGTAATGTTCTTAAAGCTGACCGAAGATACGCCCGAACGGTACCAGGTTATCGCTGGTGCCGACCACTTCTGGGGCGGTTACGAGGAATTAGTCGCCGAGAAGGTGAGCGGGTTCTTTGGGAGGTGGGACTAATCCAACAGCCTTGACAGCTTTGCCCCCAGCCGTTATACTGGAAGTCCGTTTGTTAAAAAACGGAGCGGCGCGGGGTGGAGCAGTGGAAGCTCGTTGGGCTCATAACCCAAAGGTCGCAGGTTCGAATCCTGCCCCCGCTACCAAAGATTTGTCTGTAAAATATAACGAGAAGATAATTAAGGGAGGAGCGAGAACTTGGAAGAGAAAATAACCTACTTTGAGACGGCGGGATTGGAGAATACCGAGGAAACGCTGCGCCTAGCCGCCGAGAGAGCCAAGGCTCGGGGCATAAAGAAAATCGTCCTGGCCTCGACGACAGGAGAGACCGCCCGCCTGGCCTTGGAGCGTTTTGCCGGCACCGGGATCAAGATGGTGGTCGTTCCCCATCAATACGGCTTTGTTCTGGGCAAACAGAGGTTCCCCGCGGCGCCCACACCGATGGCTTCTACGGCACGACAACGCCCACCGTTATGGCCATTGTGCTGCGCACTCTGTGCCAGGGAATGAAGGTCGCCGTCGAGATAATGCTGATGGCGGCGGACGGCGGCTGCATTGACGCCGGAGAGAAGGTAATCGCCATAACCGGCACCGGCCGCGGTTCCGACACCGCCGTGGTGGCTACGGCGTCTACTTCCACCAAGCTCCACGATCTCCACATTACCGAGATTATCTGCAAGCCGCTGGAAACCAAGTCGTGGCCAGCGGGACAGAGGCCCCCTCTAAAACCCGAACCGAAGAGCTAGCCAGATGCTGCAAAATCTCTGGATATAGTCGCCGTTACTCTGGTTGTTATCCGCCCTGTGAGGCTTTAATTAAACTATAACTAATTGGAGGAGGCAAACAAAATGGCCAAGACCACTGACAGGTCATCCGGAGACGGGGTGGGCAGGAAATTGCGGCGCTATTTTATTACCGGCATCCTGGTTAGCATACCCCTCAGCGCCACCATCTTTATCCTGGTCTGGATATTCAACACCGTCGATAACCTGCTGGAGCCGCTCATCATCCGTATCTGGGGACATGATATACCCGGGATAGGCTTCGGCGTGACCGTGGTGCTGATTTTCCTGGTCGGCGTCATCGCCAGCAACATGCTGGGCAAGAGGCTGATCCGCTACGGCGAGCATCTAATCGGCAGGGTTCCCATATTCCGGCAACTCTACTCCACCATCAAGCACATCGTGGACAGCTTTTCCGCCCCGGATAAGACTAGTTTTTTGCAGGTGGTGCTGGTGGAATTCCCGCGCAAGGGCATGAGGACAATAGGCTTCGTCACCAATGAGATTACCGATAAGTCGGGGAAGAAAACGCTCAACGTACTGATACCCAACTCCCCCAACCCGATGAGCGGCTTTTTAGAGATAGTCAAGGAGGAGCAAGTGGTCAGGACCCAGGTTTCGGTGGACCAGGCCCTCCAGATGATAGTTTCGGCGGGCCGGATGACCCCCAAGGGCGTGAGTGACGTGACGGCGGCGCCATAGGAGAGCTAACCATAACCAAAGTTTTGCGTTATATATTATAAACGGGTATAACGAAGAACTGAGGGAGGTTCGAGATGAATAAGTGGCTTTTATACGTAGTAAGCGTGTTCATGCTGACGTTGCTGGTAGGGTTGGGGGCCTGTGGTCAGGCGACGGGGGGTGACCTGCTGCAGTCGGATGAGCCGAGGGAGACGGCACCTGATGTTGGCGATACCGACCTGGAAGCGCTGGTGGAGGGTAACAGCGATTTCGCCTTTGACCTCTATCAGCAGCTTAGAGATGAGGAGGGCAACCTTTTCTACTCGCCCTATAGCATCTCGCTGGCGCTGGCCATGACCTACGGCGGTGCCCGCGGCGAAACCGAGGCGCAGATGGCCGACGCCTTAAGCTTTAGCCTGCCCCAAAACCAACTGCACCCGGCCTTCAACGCGCTGGCCCTTGAACTGGAAAGCCGCGGCGAGGGCGCTGAAGGTAAAGACGGTGAGGGTTTCCGGCTCAACATCGTCAATGCCATATGGGGGCAACTGGACTATGAGTTCCTGAGCGACTTCCTTGACCTGCTGGCGGTGAACTACGGCGCCGGCCTAAGAGTGCTTGATTACATCAACTCCCCCGAGGAGTCCCGTATCACCATCAACGACTGGGTAGCCGACCAGACGGAGGGGCGCATCGAGGACCTGATTCCACCGGGACTGATTAATGCCATGACCCGCCTCGTCCTGACCAACGCCATCTACTTTAACGCCGCCTGGAACTACCCCTTTGAAGAAGATATGACCGAGGATGGAATATTTAACCTGCTCGACGGCGGCGAGGTGACGGTGCCCATGATGAGCCAGTCGGAGCACCTGGGCTACGCCGAGGGTGACGGCTACCAGGCGGTGGATCTGCCCTATGACGGCGAGGAGCTCTCCATGGTAATCCTGCTGCCCGACTCCGGGCAGTTCGAGGCCTTCGAAGCGGCGCTGGACGCCGCGACGGTGGCGGGGATTATCGAAGACATAGACTACCGCGAGGTCGACCTGACCATGCCCAAGTTCGAGTTCGATTCCAGCTTTAGCCTGAGTCAGGCTCTGTCGGCGTTGGGCATGCCCGTTGCTTTTTCCACGAGCGCCGACTTTTCCGGGATGACGGGCAACCGCGACCTTTACATCGCCGATGTGGTGCATAAGGCCTTTGTCTCCGTCGATGAGGCCGGCACCGAGGCGGCGGCGGCTACGGCGGTGGTGATGGAGCTGACGGCCATGCCGGATGTGGTCGAGGTTAGTATCGACCGACCCTTTATCTTCTTAATACGGGATATCGAGACGGGGACGATACTCTTCGTGGGGCGCACCCTGAACCCGGCCTAGTCCAGGCCGGAAAAGAAGCCGTCCACCCTCTCCATAAACTCGTCGGGGTGGGTCTTGTAGGACTGGCTGTGCTCGGCGTCGGGGGCTTCCCAGAACTGGTTGGCGGGATTGGTGGAGAGCTCGAAGAGAAGCTCCATCTCCTCTAGCGAGATAAGCTCGTCGTTCTCCTCGTGAATGAAGAATATGGTGCAGCTGACGTCGGCGACGACATCCTCCGCGTTGACCATCTCGAAGTCATAGAAGATATGTGATACCACGAACACCCCGGGGATGAAGAAGTCCACCAGAAAGCGGGGAATGCCCATCAGCCCCGCCTGGTTCTTGACCATATCGCGCACGTCGGCGAAACAGCCGTCGAGCACCAGTGCGCCGACCTCGTTCTGGCTGGCGAATATGCAGGCCGAGGCCGCCCCGGAGCAGAAGCCGATGATATAGATGTCCTCGGAAGCGTAGCCCCGGTTCATTATATAGTCGAAGGCGCCACCGATGTCACGCTCGATGTTGGACAACGCCTGCCCTGTACCCTCCGATTCGCCCCGACCCCGCAGGTCGAAGAGGAGAACATTGTAGTCTCTCGCCACCAAGTCGTGCGCCAGGTTCAGCGTATCGACGGCATCGTCGAGGCGGTTCTGGAAGCCGCCGTGAACGATGATGATAGCGTAATCACCGTCGGCGGGCAGATACCAGCCCCGCAACGTCACGTTGTCAACACGGCTGCTAAAAGAGACGTCCTCATAGGCAAGCCCAACGTCAGCCGGGGACACGTTTTCTTCCAGAGGGAGACGGGGGATTCCCATGGCTTCATGGGCGCCGTATATCGAGAGCCCGGTGTAGAGCACCAGTATGGCGGCGACGACGATGGCGATGATTTTTATTAAGCGAGCCTTTTTCATGATGCTAGCTTAAGCTTAGTGGAGGTATTCGCCAGCGTTAACGGCCAGCGTTTGTCCCGTTATCTTGTCGGCTTCGTCGGAGGCCATAAAGACTACCGCGTTGGCGATGTCTTCGGGTTCCACGTTTTTATGGATGAGCTGTTTGGTGGCCACCAGTTCTTTATAGAATTCCGGGTCGTAGGCCCCCTGCATAGCCTCGGTCATAACGAGCCCGGGGGCAATGGCATTTACGTTGATATTGAATTCGCCCAGCGCCGAGGCCAGGGCACGGGTCATGGTGACCACGCTGCCCTTGGAGGAAGTGTAGTGAATAAAGTGGGGCAGACCAGAGAAGGCAACGGTGGAAGCCATATTGATTATCTTGCCCCCGCCCTGCTTTTTCATATAGGGGATAAGATGATGGCGGCGTTGTTGACCAGGATGTCTATCCGTCCAAAGCGGTCCACCGTCTTTTTGACCATTTCGGCGGTCTCTTTTTCGTTGCTGACGTCGGTCTTGAGCGCCATCGCCTCGCCGCCGGCGGCTTTAATCTCTTCGGCGACGGGATTGCCGTCGAGGATGTCGCAGACGGTCACTTTAGCGCCTTCCTTGGCGAAACGCTTGGCGAAGACCCGCCCCATGCCGCGGGCGCTGCCGGTTATAATAGCCACTTTATCTTTGAGCCGCATATCTTTACCCCCTATCTAAAGTCTGTCCGCAGTATACTATAAAACGAGCGGCGCCAGCCATCCCCATCCTTAACCGCTCCCAGTCCCACCCCGCCCGTGAACAGGGTAAAGGATTAGCCCCGCTCGGGCAGCATGGCCTCGGCGCGGAACCATTCTACCTGGTCACGGATAGACTCCTGCCAGGGCCGACTGGTGAAGCCGAGTTCATGGCGCGCCCGCGCCGAGCTGACCTCAGAGTTGCTGCGCAACACGTCAATGGAGTAAGCGGTAAATACGGGACGCCTCCGCAGCAGTCGGTAGTAAACGCTGGCCAGCACCCCGGCGGCGCGGGCTATGGCCGAAGGTATACGGTAAGTGGGAGCGGGGTAGCCGATATCTCTCTCCAGTTCCTTCATTAATTCCAGCACCTGTACCTGGTCGCCGGAGAAGATGTAGTGGCGCCCATTCTGTCCCTTCTCGGCGGCGAGGATAAGGCCTCGGTTCACGTCACGCACATCGACAAAGTCGTAGGCACCGCTGACATACGACTTCAGCTGCCCGCTGGCGAAATCCATTATGAGCTGGCCAATATTGGAGATGCCATAGTCCCCAGGGCCAATGACGCCCGTGGGGCAGCAGATGACAGCATCGAGCCCTCCCTTGGCCACTTCGTCGAGGAGAAGCAGGGTGGCGCGGGCCTTGCTGCGGGCATAGTCCCCAAGGACGCGGTCGGGGTCGAAGGGCTGTGATTCATCAATGGGCGTGCCCAGCGGCGGTTCGGCGATGGCGTGGACGGAACTGGTGTAAACGAGACGGCGAACGCCGGTAGTACGGCAGGCGGCAGTGACATTGCGCATGCCCCCCACGTTCACCCGTTCCAGCAGCTTGGCCATGCCGGGCATGATGGTAACAATACCAGCCAGATGGAAGACGATATCCGCGCCTTTGAAGGCCGATTCCAGGCTGGTGAGGTCGGTGACATCACCAGAGACGGTCTCGACATCAAGACCACTAATAGGGCGGAGGTCGTCGTCGGGGAGTACCAAGACGCGCACTGCCTTTCCCTCCGCCTTTAGCTGGCGGATGAGGACATTGCCGATGTGGCCGGTAGCCCCGGTGACCACTATCATGGTTGAGCTCCATGGGCGCTATCTTATTGGAGCTTGAGTATAGTGCCCATCGGTCACAGTGTCAACATCCGACAATTGTGACCCCTCGAACACGGTCCTGCTACCGGGTGTCGTACCAGGCACCCTATTCTACTGTCGGCGATGGGTTTTCCTGGAAGGGGTGGGTGCGCAGAATCAGCGAGAAGAGGAAGGGGTAGTTGGCCTTGAGGTGTTCGACATAGTCCAGCCACTCGCTGGCCAGGTGGTCGTACATCCGCTGGATATCGCCGGCGAGATGCTCTGAATCGCTATCGCAAAGACCGGTAACCGACGGCCTGGCCTCAAGCTCCTCGTCGAGGTGGGTCACCGCCCAGAGCAAATCGGTGAAGCGGTCATGCTCGAGCAGGTTGGGGTTTTCCAGCATGGTCAGGATAAAAGTCCGCTTACTGGCCAGAAAGGTCTTGAGCGCTTCCAGGTCTACCTTGCCGCAGTCAAGCTCGACCTTGAGGTTATAGGCGTAGGCGGCCGCCCGCCTGAAGTCTTTCTTGGTCCAGTCAGCGTTAATATCGAGCTGTTCGGCAATTTCAGCCTTGTTATCAAAGTAGGGGAAGAGGGTATTGAGCAGGTGATAGCCGACTTCGGTGAAGAAGGCGCCCACGACCCAGGGGCAGAAAGGCCAGGTCGCCGACCATATAGATAAAGATATGGTGCACATCACGGAAGATAAGGTAGTGAACGAAATAGAAGATGCCGGAGAGCGCCAAGAAAGCCAGCGCCAGGTAAATAAGAAAGGAGTAACGTCGGAACATTTTATACTCCTGCCCGAGATTAGCCGCTATTATCAATATAACATATTTTAGCTTTTGTGGGGGAAAAGGAAAGGGGCGGGGCCTAAAAGCCCCGCCCCAAAAGTTGAGGGATGTGCCGTTCTATTCGATGTAGACGTGCACCTTTTCTTTACCGTTCTGAATGTCCACCTCAAGGTCGTGCATCGCCATGAGCAGCTCTTCCAGGTCTTCGGGCTTGAGGTTGCGTACGTCGAAGTCAATCCCCTTCTCCTTGAGGGCCTCGTTGACCTGGTCGGAAGCATCGGCGGGAATGAGCGAGGTGAACTTGATGCCCGCCCTTATCAGCGCCACCGGCACGCGCACGTTGACCCGCTTGACGTCTTCACTCTTGGGGGCGTCGGGGTCGGGGTGGATAACAACGCGCAGGTATTTGGCGTTGCGGGGGAGTGCCGACTTGGGTTCATCGCCCCCGGGGCCGATGGCCGCCAGCAGCTTTTGGGCCTCTTCGGCGGTTATCTTGCCCTCGGCAAGCATGTCCAGAATTCTCTTTTGATTATCACTCATTTTCTTCACTCCTTATCTAAAAGACAGGAAAAGTGTGCTGTCTTTCTTTTCTATTTTGATTTCTAAGCCGCGCAGGTTACAGATTACGTTAAAGACCAGCGGCACGAAGAGGAGCACCGGTTTTCCCCAGTCGAAGGGCACCGCTACCAGCGTCGCCAGGATTATCAGCGGGGAGAGGGCGATGAAAATAGCGGCCAGAATCAGCCAGGCTATGAAAACGGGCAGCCAGAGGACGAAGTGCCCGTGGTCTGCGGTCTTGGACATTTTCAGACGTAAGATTAAGGGTGGGCATTTCATTCCGATAACCTCCTTATCGCCTCTTCGGCATTGATGTCGCCGCTTTCGAGCTGGTCAAGGACGTCTTCTTCGTCGGGGAAGTCGAAGGTCTCGACGAAGTCGAGCTTTCGGGCCAGGCGGTTGAGTCGGTTTTTCACGGTGGGGTAGCTGACGCCGAAGATGCGTTCGATCTCTTTGATTGAGCCGTGGCAGAGGACAAAGGCCATAATGAAAATCTGGTCGTCGGCGGAGAGGCGCGCCAGCGGCGGCAGCTCAAACTCGCCCTCGACGGCGATGCCGCTTTCGGTCATACGGACGCGCTCGACGACTATGGGAGCGCCTTGGGTGATATTCGTCAGGTCGGACCATTCGTTGGTCATTTTAAACCTCCTTGGCCAGAATTATCAGTTTTCAATAATATTATAGCATAGTTTTTAATTTTGTCAAGCCCCCTGCCACTGAATTTTAAAAAAATTAATTTACTCATTGTTTTACTCAAATGTGGTAGAATCTAAAGCGACATGGAAGAGGTATTGATCGCCCCCTGCGGCATGAACTGCGCGCTCTGCAGCGCCTACCTGGCGCGCCAGCACGACCTCAGGAGCCAGGGAATCATGAGTAGCTACTGTGCCGGCTGCCGCCCGCGCGGGAAGAACTGCGCTTTCCTGAAGAAGCAGTGCGACCTTTTAGGCAAGGGGCAGGTGGAATACTGCTATCAGTGCCCGGACTTCCCCTGCCGGAACCTGAAGCACCTCGACAAGCGCTACCGGACAAACTATCGGATGAGCATGATTGAAAACCTGGAGTTTATCCGCGACCACGGGGTGGCCAAGTTTCTGGAAAGAGAGGCTGAAAAATGGCGCTGCCCGGAGTGCGGGGGCGTGATATGCTGCCACAACGGCATCTGCTTTGAGTGCGGGCTGGAGCTATTGAAGGCGAAGAAGAAGCGGTACCGGTGGGAGGACGAATAAGATAAAGGGCTGTGCTATAATCTCAGGGAGGCCAGGGAGGTGCGACCATAAAAAGAAGAGTAGCGTTGAAGGTAAAGACTATTATCCTAGTGTTAGCGCTGGTTCTGCTGCTGGCGGGAGTTAGCGCCTGCGACCTGTTCAACGGCGCGGAGAGAGTGGACTGGGAAGACGGCATACTGAGCGTCAGCTCCGACGAGCTTAAGCCGGCGGAAACTGTCCCCGAAGGCGGGTCCTATAACACATCGTGGTTTTCCGAACCGCCCTTGATGCAGAAATTCAAATTCGTCGCCAATGGCGATTGGCGGTTCACCATCACGGCCAGCGGAGAGGTGGGCACCAGGTTCGAGGTCTACGCCTCGATTGAACTGACGGGAAGTGCCGCTGATAGTTATGCCTACGACCAGGTCTTCACCCTGGATGCGGAGACGGAGAGCTTTACCAAAGAACGAAAGCTGGCGGAAGGGCATGAGCCACCGGTTGACGTTGAGATTAGGGTATTGTTCGATGAGCCAATGGACTGGGAGATGGTGATAGAGGAATAGGATTTGGGGTGGAGGGAACCATGCGCGAAAGGGCAATACGCTTTGGGATTTCTGACGGGAGCGGAAAAAGAGCAGCCACTTGGAAGTGCTGGACACCTGTTGGCGTTGGAAAGTCCGACGTCTATCTGAGTTGCCGTGCGATTGGATATGCGCTAAAAGTAAGTCTGCATCAAACTGGGGAATGGCACATCGCGTACTCTGAGGAATTCTTTGCCGAAAATCCAGATGCCCTTGCAGATAGACCTCAAGGACGCTTTATTGATAAATGGACTCGTCCGAGTGAGATTTCACCGGGAGTAACACTAGCCATCCGTATTATTACGCCGTTTTCGGCAGTCAGCATACCAATCGCGTCTTTGAAGAGAACAATCACCTGGATTCCCATTCCCCCACCAAGTGAAGCAGTGGAAATTTGCACTTTTTTCACATCACCGCATGCAATAGTATCTAACTGGCCAGGTAAAAACCGTATGCAAACCAAACTGGTCGGCTCGATGTTACTCGATAATGGTGAAAAGATTTGGGTCGTCTACAGGGTTATTGAATGTCCCGATTTTGAGGATATGCGTGGAACACCGAGATACTTTAAAGGCAGAAGTAAAGCTGACTTAAAAGGTGAGGGATTGCGTATTTTCACACATAAGATCCACCCAGAAGATGGCTCACTTGTTATCGTAGATGGTGCTGTTCTGCCTCTTAAAAAACCTCCACCTCCCTCACATTCATCTGAACCAGGTGCCGCAACTTCATCTTGGCGGCAAGCTCCTCCTTAATCGAGTCGAAAAGCTCGCCCTTAGTGATAATCTCCGCCTTGCCCCAGACCCGGCAGCTCCTGCCGGTTTCGGGGCTGAAGACCAGCGTCGAGAGCTGCGGGTTATCCCTGAGGTTGGCCATCGTGCGCGGGGAATCGATATCTACGAAGACGAGAGTCTCGTCGTCAACGACGCGGAAAGAGCCCTTAACCTGGACGTGGGACTTGCCGTTCATGCTGGAGGTGGCGATGAGGGCGGGGCCAGCCTCGGCGATTATTTCTTTAGCTTCCTCGGTTAGTTTTGCTTTAGCCATATTATCCTCCTTGTGGCCTAGTCGGGGCTATAGCTCACCCCGGTCTGGGGGGACTCCCAGACCTCTACGGCGGTGAGGGTGATTTTATCCCCAGACAGCCTGGATGTCAAATCTTTATAGATATTGGCGGCGATATTCTCCGAAGACGGGTTAAGCTTGTCGAAGGGGGGAATATCGTTGAGGTTGGTGTGGTCGAAGCGGGCGATGACGTCAGATAGATGGGCCTTTAGCTCGGTGAAATCGTAGGCCAGGCCGAAATCGTCAAGGGCGGGGGCTTCGACCTTGGCCACCACCCTAAAGCGGTGGCCGTGCAGCGCCTCGCACTTGCCCTTATAGCCGCGCAGGGCGTGGGCGGCGTCGAAGTGCTGTTCCACCGATATGCGGTACACCCTATTCCCCCTCCCACTTGAAGACGCCCTGGACTTCTTTGGCCGCCTTGAGCATTTCCTTGGCCGTCTGGCCGGTGACGGGGTGCTTCAAGTTGGGGGCAATCTCCACCAGGGGGACGAGGACAAAGGCTCTTTTGGTCATGCGGGGGTGGGGAACAGTCAATTCCGGGGTCTCCATGACCTCTTCGCCGTAGAGCAGGATATCGATATCAATGGTGCGGGGGGCACCGGAAGGGCCCCCCCACCGCCCCAGCTTGTTCTCGATGCCCTTGCCCAGCGCCAGCAGCGCCATGGGGGGGAGGTTGGTGACGACCTCGCAGACCAGGTTAAGGAATCGGGGCTGCTCGATATTACCCACCGGCTCGGAATCGTACATCGAGGAAATCTTCTTAATGCGCAGCCTCTGGCTCAGAAACTCCAGAGCCCGGTCGAGATTGGCCTGGCGGTCTCCCAGATTGGAGCCCAGGCCGAGATAGGCGGTTACCGGTTCAGTTGCCAATTTGCCTCCTTCGTATGATAGCATCGCTCATGCGGCAGACCCGGAAAATTTGCTTGACATCGTGGACGCGAACCATGTCGGCACCGTGAGCGATGCCGATAGCCACGGCGGCGGCGGTGCCCTGCAAACGCTCACCGACGGGAAGGTCGAGCACCTTGCCGATGAAGGACTTGCCCGATGGCCCGAGCAGGATGGGCTGGCCCAATTCTCGAAGCTCGCCCAGGCGGCGGACTATCTCCAGGTCGTGTTGCCAGCCCTTGCCGAAGCCGATGCCGGGGTCGATGATAATGTTTTCGGCGGGCACGCCGCATTGGGACGCTATCTCCAAACTCCCTTTTAGAGAGCTTATTACCTCGGTCATGGGGTCGTCATAGTCAGCGGTGTCGCGCTCGAGGGCGGCATCGTAGCCGCCTTTGTCGCGCTGGTTGCTCATCAGGACTATGGGCACCTGCCACTCGGCGGCCAGCTCGGCCAAGCGGGGGTCTCTTTTCAAGCCCCACTGGTCGTTGAGCATCCTGGCCCCCGCCTCCAGGGCCCTTTGCGCCACATCATACTTGGTGGTGTCGATGCTCATCGGTACGGCCAGCTCGCTGGCCAGCCTTTCGATGACGGTGGGCATTAGGTCGCGTGGACTCGCCGCCGATGTCGATGATGTCGGCGCCCTCTTTAGCCATCTGTTTGGCTCGCGCCACGGCCGCCTTGAAATCTTCGGCCAGGCCGTCACCGGAGAAGGAATCGGGGGTGACGTTGAGAATGCCCATGACGTAGGTGCGCTCGCCCCAGCGCAACTCCAGCTCGCCGCAGGTGGTGACTAAAACGGACTGGCTTCCCATAACAAAAACCCTGTCCTTATTTTAGCACTCTTTGGGCGGGGTGACTAGATGGAGAGCTTGTTAGCGTACGTTAATCTGACCCACCCAGCCCACCCTCTTAAGGTAGAAAGGGGGCTTCGCCCCCCTTAGAAAAACGTTTATAGGGTGGGTCGGTGTGGGACGAAGGACTTGGGGTTGGGAGTATCCCTAAATAAGAGATATATAAGGGTCTAATCCCTTATAGGGTGGGTATTGGGTGGGAAAACAAAACCTCCGCACAACAAAGTGGGGAGAGAGGGGGCGGCAAACGTTTGCCAGATGGGCTTGCCTAGCTATTAATTTGTATGATATGATTATTGACGATTACACCCCAAATTCCTCACGACTGGGAGCCCTGATTGCAATGAAAGATAAGCTGGCTAAACTGTCCCAACTGGAGAAAAAATCCAGGGCGGGGGGCGGGGAAAAGCGTATCCAGCAGCAGCACGACAAGGGTAAGCTGACCGCCCGAGAGAGGCTTGACCTCCTCCTCGACAAGGGCAGCTTCGAAGAGCTGGACCCGTTCGTCAGCCACCGCGCCACCGAGTTCGGGCTGGCCGAAAAGCAATACCCGGGCGACGCCGTCGTCACCGGCTTCGGTAAAATAGACGGGCGGACGGTCTTCGTCTACGCCCAGGACTTCACCGTGCTGGGGGGGACCATCTCCGAGGTATCAGCGCAGAAGGTATGCAAGGTGATGGACCTGGCCGCTAAGAACGGGGCGCCCATCATCGCTATCTGGGACTCGGGTGGCGCCCGCATCCAGGAAGGGGTGATGAGCCTCTACGGCGTCGGCGAGATACTGCTGCGCAACAGTCTATATTCGGGGGTGGTGCCACAAATATCGGTGGTGATGGGGCCTTCGGCGGGGGGCGCTGTCTATTCGCCGGCAATCACCGACTTTGTCTTTATGGTCAAGGGCACCAGCCAGATGTACATTACCGGGCCCGACGTGGTCAAGGCGGTGATAAGTATTGATATAACGCATGAAGAGCTGGGGGGAGCCAAGACCCACGCCGAGAAGAGCGGGGTGGCCCATTTCATCTCGGATAACGAGCCCGACTGCTTTAAGAGCGTGCGGCGCCTGCTGGGCTTTCTGCCCCAGAGCTATAAGGAAGCACCACCGCAGTTAAAGCCGACCGACGACCCCGAAAGAACGGACGAGAAGCTGCGAACCATTATCCCCGACGAGCCCAACAAGGTCTATGACATGAAGCAGATAATCAAAAGCATAGCCGACAACGGCGACTTTATGGAGGTGCACCAGAGCTTTGCCTCCAGCCTGATTACGGGCTTTGCTAGGCTTAACGGCAAGGTGGTGGGCATCGTCGCCCAGCAGCCGGCCCACATGGCCGGGATTATCGACATCAATGCCTCGGTCAAGGGGGCGCGCTTCGTGCGCTTTTGCGACGCCTTCGGCATACCCCTGGTCAGCTTTGTCGACGTGCCCGGCTTCATGCCCGGGCCCGCCGAAGCCACCGTACCCAAGCTGACGGTGATTACGCGCAAGGCCTACGGGGGGGCTTACATCGTGATGAGCAGCAAGCACCTGCGTGGTGATATTAACTACGCTTGGCCCAGCGCCGAAATCGCCGTGATGGGGCCGGAGGGGGCGGTCAATATCATCTACCGCGAGGCCATCGCCAAAGCCAAGGACGGCGACAAGACCCGGCAGGAGCTGGTGGCGCAGTACAAGGAGAGCTTCGCCAACCCCTACCAGGCCGCCGCCCGCGGCTATATCGATAACGTCATCGACCCCAAGGTGACCCGACCCAAGCTCATCAGGGCGCTGGAGTCGTTGAAAAACAAAGGGGAAACCGCCCACCCCAAGAAGAAACACGGGAATATCCCGCTCTAGAAAAGCACTACCCCCCGCCCCGGGGACATCAAGATACAACTGCCCGGAGAGAGGAGTAAACGATGCCGACAGCAAACAAGACAGCCGCCAAGAACCCGCTAAAGATAACCGACGTCACCCTCCGCGACGGACACCAGTCCTCGCTGGCAACGAGGATGATAACCGAGGACATGGCCGAAATCGCCCCCGAGATGAACAAAACGGGCTATTATTCCATGGAGGTGTGGGGTGGGGCTACCTTTGATGTGCCCACCCGTTTCTTGAACGAGGACCCCTGGGACAGACCCCGAATCTTGAAAAAACTTATGCCCGATACCCCCCTGCAGATGCTGCTGCGGGGGCAGAACCTAGTGGGCTACCGCAACTACGCCGACGACGTGGTCAACGCCTTCGTCCACCACGCTGCCGAAGTGGGCATTGACGTTTTTAGGGTCTTCGACGCCCTCAACGACGAGCGCAACTTCGAGGCCAGCCTCAAGGCCATCAAGGAGTGCGGTAAGCATGCCCAGCTCTCGCTTTCCTATTCGCTTACCGAGAAAAAGCTGGGGGGGCCGGTCTATAACATTGATTATTATGTCAACAAGGCTAAAATCATGGAAAATATGGGCGCCGACAGCCTCTGCATCAAGGACATGGCGGGGCTTATTTCGCCCGACGACGCCTTCAAATTGATTTCGGCGCTCAAAAAAGCCATCAAGATACCCGTCCACCTGCACACCCACTACACCAGCGGCATGGCCTCCATGAGCTGTCTCAAGGCTATCGAGGCCGGGGTGGATATTATCGATACGGCGCTGGCGCCCTTCGCCCTGCGCTCTTCCCACCCCGCCGTCGAGCCCATCGTGGTCGCCCTCAACGGGACGGAGCGGGAAACGGGGCTCGACCTGAGCCACCTCTTAAAACTGGGGCAGTACTTCGAGTCCATCGCCCCCAAATACCGCGACTATCTGGACACGACCAAGATGTCCATTATCGATACCGCTGTGCTCATGCACCAGGTCCCCGGAGGCATGATAACCAACCTGGTGGCCCAGCTTAGAGAAGCGGGGGCGCTGGATAAAATCGAGGAGGTCTACGCCGAGTTGCCCAGAGTCCGCAAAGAATTGGGCTACCCGCCTTTGGTGACGCCCACCAGCCAGATCGTGGGCATCCAGGCGGTGCAGAACGTCCTCTTCGGGCGTTACAAGATGATTTCCGATCAGATAAAGGACTACTGCTACGGCCTATACGGCCGACCCCCCGTTCCTATCGACCCCGAGGTGCAGAAGCTGGCCCTCAAGGGCTACCCGCGGGGGGAGAAGCCCATCACCTGCCGAGCCGCCGACATGCTGGAGCCGGAGATGGAGAAGGCCAAGAAAGATACCAAGGATATCGCCAAGGATATCGGCGACGTGCTCATCTATGCTCTATACCCCACCACGGGGATGCGCTTTTTGCGCTGGAAATACGGGCTGGAGGAACCGCCCGCCGACCTCAAGATGAAGAGCCTGGAGGATGTCAAGCGCGAGGACGAGCTTATCGCCAAGATAAAGTCGGGCGAGATTACCGAGGCCGCTCAAGTCGCCGCCCCAGCGGTGAGCGGCGGCGTCCAGAATTACAGGGTATATTTCGGTGACCAGGTCTTTAATATCGGGCTGGAAGCCACCGGTGCTGGCGCGGCCCCGCCGACAGCGCCCAGAGCGGCACCGCCGACGGCACGACCGGCAGCGCCACCACCCACCCCAACCCCCACAGCCCCCGAAGCCAAGAAGGCCGAGTCCAAAGCGCCGCCACCAAAGGCTGGCGAGACAGTCATCACCGCGCCCATGCCCGGCATTATCATACGCTACGAGGTAAAGGTGGGCGACACCGTCAAGGCCAACGACGTGGTGCTCATTCTGGAAGCAATGAAGATGGCCAACGCCATAACCGCCCCGGTGGCGGGGAAGGTCAAAGCCATAAACTTTGCTGATGGCGACAAGGTAGCCAGAGACGAAGTTTTAGCCATAATCGGCTAGAAATACAGGCTTTACGTGGGTAAAACATTAGCTGAGAAAATTCTGACTAAAAAGTCGGCGGGCGACGCCTGTGCCGGAGATATCATTATATCCCGCGTGGACTTAGTCTTCGTGCAGGACACCACCGGGCCGCTGACGGTGAGACAGTTCCAGGCCGGCAAATTCAAAAAGTTGGCCAACCCCCAAAAGACGGTCCTCTTCTTCGACCACGCCGCCCCCAGCCCCAACCGCCAGCTTTCCAACGACCACCAGCTGCTGCGGCAGCTCGCTGATAGTATGGGCTGCCTGAAATACGACGTCGGCAGCGGTGTCTGCCACCAGATTGTGGCCGAGGTGCTGGCCCGACCTTGGGACGTCGTCATCGGGGCCGATTCCCACACCGTGACCGCGGGTGCCTTAGGCGCCTTCGCTACCGGTATGGGCTCCTCGGACGTCGCCATTGTTTTCGCCCTGGGTAAGACCTGGCTCAGGGTGCCCGAGAGCATAAAAATAAACGTTACCGGTAAGTTCGCCACCAACGTCGGAGCTAAAGATTTAGTGCTGCACCTTATCGGCATGATTGGCGCCGACGGGGCCACCTACAAGGCGCTGGAGTTCAGCGGTGATGGTCTAGTCAACCTGACCATGTCCGACCGCTTCACCATAGCCAACATGGCGGTGGAGGCGGGGGCTAAAGTCGGGCTTTTCCCCTCCGATAAGATCACCCAGAACTATTTAAAGAAGCAGGGACGGGCCAAAGACTTCCAAGCTTTAGCACCTGACGAGGACGCCGTCTACGAAAAAAGGGTTGGCATAGATTTAAGGTTTATCGAGCCGATGGTGGCCAAGCCCCACCAGGTGGACAACGTAGCCAAGGTCAAAGAGCTTAAGGGGACCAAGATTCAACAGGTCTTTATCGGCACCTGCACCAACGGGCGGCTGGAGGATTTAGCCACCGCCGCTGGTATATTAAAGGGCAAAAAGCGACACCCCGAAACCCGGCTGGTGGTGGCGCCGGCCTCGCCTAAAGTACTGCTGGAGGCTATCGCCGCCGGCTACATCAAGGCGCTGCTGGAGGCGGGGGCGGTTATATTGCCCCCGGGCTGCGGCGCCTGCCTGGGGCTGCACCAGGGGGTGCTCGCCGACGGGGAATCCTGCCTTTCCACGGCTAACAGAAACTTCAAGGGGCGGATGGGCAACCCCGAAGCCTTTATTTACCTGGCCAGCCCGGCTACGGCGGCGGCCTCAGCCATTAAGGGAGAGATTACCGACCCCAGAGAGGTGAATTAAGTGCTTAAGGGACGAGCCTTCAAATTCGGCGACAACATCTCCACCGACCATATTACGCCGGGGCGGCTGGCCCATCTGAGGAGCAACCTGCCCGAGCTGGCCAAGCATGTCCTTGAAGACGCCGACCCCACCTTCGCCTCGCGGGTGAAGAAGGGGGACTTCGTCGTCGCCGGCAATAACTTCGGGCTCGGCTCCAGCCGTGAGCACGCGCCATTGGTTATCAAGATGGCTGGGGTCAGCGCCATACTGGCCAAGTCGGTGGCCCGCATATTCTTTAGAAACGCTATCAATCTGGGGCTGCCCGTGTTAATATGTGATACTGAAGTCATTAACGACGGGGACGAGCTTGAGGTCGACCTGGCTAAGGGCACGATTAAGGACGTAACCAACGGCCAGCAGCTGACCTTCGGCAAGCTACCCGAGGCCATGCTCAAGATTCTGGGGGAGGGGGGACTTCTACCCTACATCCAGAAGCAAGGCGACTTTAAGCTCTAAAGGAATAACCATGGTTCATAATGTCACCCTTATCCCCGGCGATGGAATCGGGCCCGAGGTCAGCGAGGCGACGAGGCGGGTCCTCGAAGCCAGCGGCGCCCGCTTTAAGTGGGACGTGGTATATGCCGGCGCCGAAGCGCTGGAGAAGTTCGGGGCGCTTTTGCCCGAAGCCACCATGGCTTCCATCAGGAAGAACCGTGTCGCCATCAAGGGGCCGGTGACCACCCCCATAGGCTCGGGCTTTCGCAGCGTCAACGTCGCCCTGCGCAAGAGGCTGGATCTTTACGCCTGCCTGCGACCCTGCAAGATATACCCCGGGGCGCCGACGCCATTCAAAGATGTCGATATCGTTGTGGTCAGGGAGAACACAGAGGGCCTCTACGCGGGCATCGAGTTTGAGGAGAGCAAGCCGGAAACGGCCCGGCTGCGGCATCTGGTCGCCGAGGCGACGGATAGCGAGGTCAGGGAAGACTCGGGCATAAGCCTGAAGGTCATCTCGGAGATGGCCAGCCGCCGCATCGTCAGATTTGCCTTCGAATACGCCCGCTCTCATGATAGAAAAAAGGTCACCGCCGTCCACAAAGCCAACATCATGAAGTTCTCCGACGGCCTGTTTTTAGCCACCGCCCGAAAGGTGGCCCTGGAACACCCCGATATCGAGTTCGAGGATAGAATTGTGGATAACCTTTGTATGCAGCTGGTGAAGAGGCCACAGCAGTTCGATGTGCTGGTGCTGCCCAACCTTTACGGCGACCTTATCTCCGACCTCTGCGCCGGGCTGGTGGGGGGGCTGGGCTTAGCCCCCGGTGCCAACCTGGGCGACGACATGGCTATCTTCGAAGCCACCCACGGCAGCGCCCCCAAATACAAGGGGATGAACAAGGTGAACCCGATGTCGATGATGCTCTCCGGGGTTATGATGCTGAAATACCTCGACGAGAAAGAGGCTGCTGACAGGTTGGAGAATGCCATCGCCGCCGTTATCGCCGAGGGCAAGGACGTCACCTACGACATGAAACCCAACGGTACCGATGCCGTGGGCACCTCGCAGGTCGCCGACGCCGTAATCAGAAAGATGAGGGAAGCCAAATAGCCAAGATTACCATTATCGGGGCGGGCAATGTGGGCACCACCACGGCCCAGCGCATCGTGGAGCGGGGCTACGCCGAGGTCATCCTGCTCGATATCGTCGAGGGGCTGGCCGAGGGCAAGGCACTGGATATATTGCAGTCAGCGCCTGTGCTCAACACCGATATAAAGATATCAGGCACCAGCGATTTCAAGGATGCCGCCGACTCCGAGCTGTTCATCGTCACTGCGGGGCTCTTCCGCAAACCGGGCATGACCCGCGACCAGTTGCTGACGGCTAACGCCGAAATCGTGGGCGGTGTCGTCAAGAATATCGTTAACTATTCACCGCAGTGCGTTATTCTTATGGTCAGTAATCCCCTGGACGTCATGACCTATCTTGCCGTCAGGACAAGTGGATTCCCCCGCCAGCGCGTCGTCGGCATGTCGGGGGCGCTGGATTCCGCCCGACTGGGCACCTTCGTCGCCGCCGAGCTCAAGGTTTCGCCCAAAGACGTCTCCCCCTGGGTGCTGGGGGCGCACGGGGCCAACATGGTGGTTATCCCGCGCCTGACCACGGTCAAGGGCAGGCCGCTTACCGAGCTTTTGCCCAATGAGACCATAGATAAACTGGTGGAACGCACCATACACGGCGGGCGGGAAATCGTCGACCTGCTTAAAACCGGTAGCGCTTTTTACGCCCCCTCGGCGGGCATCGCCCGCATGGCCGAGGCTATAATCAAGGACAAAAAAGAGGTGCTGCCCTGCGCCGCTCTCCTCGAAGGGGAGTACGGGATACAGGACAGCGTCATCGGTGTGCCCGTTAGGCTGGGTAAAAAGGGTATCGAGGAGATAGTGGAGCTGGAGCTTAACGCCGAGGAGAAGCAGAAATTGTACGATTCCGCCGAGGGCGTTAAGCTATTGATTGAGAAGATGGGGTTGGGATAGATTATGATGGTGGTGGGGAGAGAAGTTCATAGAGGTGCCACCTCTATATGGTGGGTATCGGGTGGGGAATCAAACCCTAAGGGAGGGGCAGAGGAAATTGAAAGAGATTAAAGCCAGCGCCATCACTCAGGTCGTAGCCGAGCTCTGTCAGGAGGCTAACTTCAACTTAGGCGAGGACGTACTGGCGGCACTAAAGAAAGCCCTAAAAACGGAAAAGTCACCGCTGGGCCGAGAAACTTTAAGCCAGATTATCGAGAACGCCGGCATCGCCAAAGAGGAAAAGGTGCCCCTCTGCCAGGACTGCGGCACCGCCGTCGTCTTCCTGGAGATAGGCCAGGACGTCCACATCAAAGGCGACCTCAATAAGGCCGTCGAGGAGGGGGTACGGCGGGGATATGAGCAGGGCTACCTCAGGAAGGGTATCGTCAGCCAGCCCTTCTCCAAGCGGATAAACACCCAAGACAACACCCCCGCCATTATCCATACCGAGATTGTTCCCGGCGACAGGCTCAAGATCGCCCTTTTGCCCAAGGGGGGAGGAGCCGAGAACAAGAGCCAATTAGCCATGCTGCTGCCCAACGAGGGGAAACAGGGTATTATCGAGCTGGTGGCCAAGGTCGTGGAGGAGGCGGGGGGCGGCGCCTGCCCGCCAGTTATCATCGGGCTGGGCATCGGGGGAACGGCGGAGCAGGCGATGCTCATGGCCAAGAAGGCCCTGCTGAGAAAGGTTGGCCAGCCCAACCCCGACCCTGAGATTGCCCAGCTGGAGCAAGAGCTGCTGAACAGAGTCAACGCGCTGGGGGTGGGGCCGATGGGCTTCGGAGGCAGCACCACCGCCCTGGCCGTGCACGCCTTGGTTATGCCGACTCACATTACCAGCCTGCCCGTGGCCATAAATATTCAGTGCCACAGCGCCCGCCACAAAGAGGTGGCGCTATGAATATAACTTCGCCGATTAGCGCCAAGGTAATAGAAAAGCTGACCGTTGGCACCAAGGTCAATATCTCGGGGGTCGTCTACACCGCCCGCGATGCCGCCCACCATAGGATTATCCAGGCGCTGGACAGCGGCGAGAAGCCGCCCTTTGAGCCTGAAGGACAGACAATATATTATGTGGGGCCTTCGCCCGCGCCGCCGGGGAAGGTTATCGGGGCGGCGGGGCCGACCACCAGCCGCCGTATGGACACCTACACACCGCGTCTGCTGGCTGCTGGCGTTAAAGCCATGATTGGCAAAGGCAGCCGCTCGCCCGAGTTGAGGAAGGCGCTAAAGAAATATAAAGCCGTCTATCTGGCCACCACCGGCGGTGCCGGCGCTTTGCTGGCCAAGAGCGTGCGCAAGATAGAGCCCATCGCCTACGAGGATTTGGGGCCAGAAGCTATTATGAGGCTGACGGTGGAGGACTTTCCGGCCGTGGTCGCCAACGATATCTACGGGGACGACCTTTTCGAGCGGGAGAAGAAGGCATACAAGAAAACGTAATTGATTATCGCCCACCCTACCCGCCCTAAAGACTCCGCTCCTTAACCGAGGGTGCCCTGCACCCCCCGAAGGGGGATATAAAAGGGGTACCACTCTTATAGGGTGGGTATTGGGTGGGAAGAAAAACCTTGGGGGGAGGAGAGGAAATGGACTGTATTTTCTGCAAGATTATAGAGGGTGAAATACCCAGCGACACCGTTTATGAGGACGAAGAGATAACCGCCTTCCGCGACATCAACCCGCAGGCGCCAGTGCACATAGTCATCATCCCCAAAAAACACATCGCTGCCCTCTCTGACCTATCCGAAAGCGAATCGGCGCTGGTGGGGCGCATGGTCGCTGTAGCCAACAAGCTGGCTAAGAAAGAAGGGGTGGCCGATAAGGGCTACCGGGTGGTGATAAACTGGGGCGGCGGCTATCAGACCAAGTCGGCTGACTTCTGGTATTCCAAGAAGGCGAGCAGTCCAGCGATGCTCTTGGCGTCGACGATGGCGCCCGAGGCAATCAGGCCCGTGACTTCCTTTAGAGAAACCTGCACTAAAGTTATGCTTTCGCTGTCCTCAGCCTTAAGGGGTTTGGGTACCAAATCGGTGGCCAGGTAGAGGTGGAGGTACTCGGTGCAGAAGCCCGGAGAGGAGTAAAAGCCGCCCAGCCTTTCCACTTTTTGGGGGAGAAAACCGGTCTCTTCGCGCATCTCGCGGCGGACGGCGTCCTCGGGGGTTTCACCGGGGTCGATGCCCCCCGCCGGTATCTCCAATAGTTCTTTCTCTACGGGCTTGCGGAATTGCTTCACCAGCAGGATGTTATCGGCGTCGTCGAGGGCGACGATAGCCACGCAGTTTTCGTGCTCGACAATCTCGCGCGTCGTCTCTTTGCCGCTGGGGAGCTTAACGGTATCGATCCGCAGCTTTAGCGCCCGCCCCTCGAAGACCATACGGCTGGACAGCGTCTCTTCGGCCAAGCTAGACCTCCAGGTTGTAGATAAGGGCGACCTCGTCGCAATCGGGGAACTTGGGGCAGCGGTAGCACTCCGTCCAGACCTTGCGCGGCAGCTCCATCTTGTCCACCTGCTTAAAGTCGAATTTCTTAAAGAGGTCAGGATGGTAGGTCAGGCAGAAGAGGGTGCCAATGCCCAGCTCTTCGGCCTCTTTCATACAGGCCCTGATCAGCTCGGCGCCGATGCCCTTATCGCGGCTGTCCTCGACAACCGCCAGCGACCTTATTTCGGCCAGGTCGGACCAGAAAACGTGCAGCGCCACGCAGCCGAGCAGCCCATCGCCATCCCTAGCCACGAAGCAGTCTCTCATGTTTTCGTAGAGTTCGCTCAAAGAACGGGGCAGCATCTCGTCCTTTTCGGCGAAGTGGTTGATGAGCTTATGCATCTGGGGAACATCGCTGATTTTAGCTTTTTCTATCTTCAACTTCGGTGTTTTCCTTTCAGTTTTTGCTCCAGGGAGCGATAAAAGGCCTTTTCGGGGTGAATCCTTAAGAAACGGGCCTTAGTCGGGCTGTGGCGTACGGTAATGACGGCGCCGTCGCCCAGGGGGGGATTGATGTGGCCGTCTATGCTTAAGGTCGCTTCGTGGACGGTGGCTACGCGCAGCTCAACCACCGCCGTTGAGGGCAGGACCAGGCTATAGCCCAGGCTGAGGTGGGGCAGTATGGGCAAGAGCAGGAATTCCTTTGCCCTCGGGTGGAGGATGGGGCCGCCCGCCGAAAGCGAATAGCCCGTGCTGCCGGTAGCGGTGGCCACCACCACGCCGTCGGCTTTATAGGTGGTCAACTTTTCGCCGTCGATGCTGGCCTCGATATAGACGACGCGGGCCACCGCCCCCCGCGCCACCACGACGTCGTTGAGGGCATAATAGCTGGTGCCATCGTCAATAGTGGCTTCCAGCATGGCCCTTTCGTCGAGCCAGCCCTTGCCTTCGAGCAGGGCGGGCAGTTTTTCTTTGGCTTCTTCAGCACCAAGCTCGGTCATAAAGCCAAGCTTGCCCAGGTTGATGCCAGTTATGGGGACGGGCGCTTTGGCGCCGACGGCTATTTGAGCCGCCCTAAGAATCGTGCCGTCGCCGCCGATGCTGAGAATCAAATCGGTGCCGTCAACCTCAGGCTTTGCCTGTTCCGCCTCCCAGGCCGAGCAGAGCCATGCCGATATGCCCCGGGCGGCCAGAAAAGCCCTGACCTCCTCAGCCATACCGCGGGCGGCGTCGTTCATGGGGTGGTATAGAATACCTACTTTTTTCATAGCTCGTTATCCAAAATCAAAGCTAGGCAGAGAAAAGTGTAGCATTGCCCCTATTGGGTGTCAAGGCGGGGGTTAGGGAGAGGCCCTGCGGCGCCTGGCGCCGATGATGATGGTACCCACCATCCCGACCAGGAAACACAGCATGCAGACGAAGAGCGCTATGATGAAAAAAAAGAATTCGTCGCCGCCGTTCCAAAAGTCGTCGAAGAGACCGTAGACCAGGTTATGAAGCAGGACGCTGACCAGCACGCCTGCCGCCGAAGCCCCGGTGAGGATGAAGAACGTCTTGAGCCAGCCAGATACGTTGCCCCAGACGCTAAAGATTATCAGGGCGACGCCTAAAACGAAGAAGAGGGCGAAGGGCGACAGAAGCCACAGGGAGCCAGCGAGCAGCTCGCCAAAGGCGGGGATGGCGAAGAAGCAGACGATGAGGATGAAGACCGCCACCAGCGCCCAGAAGAGGGGCCAGCGCAGTTTGTCGCTCAACTTAGCTTCCCCTTTTTAGGAGCGGGCGGTCTAGCCTTGCCCAGCTTCTTGGCCGCCTTACTCGACCTGAAGCGGTTCTGGTTGATAAAGCCCCGCGTCCGGTTCACTTTACTCCTTAATTCAAGGCTAGGGGGCGAACTCTGTTTCGGGTATGTCCATCTCTTCGGCTTCCAGCGCTTCGGGGGGCAATACCACGGTGAAGGGCTGGCCGTACGCATAGAAGCGCATGGTCATGCCGATATCTATGGTCAACTTGTCGAAACTATCACCAGTTTCGCCGATGTCCTCGGGGCGGATTTCCAAGACCACCGCAATCTCCGCTCTCTGCAAAAGATGGCTGTCCTTAGCCACCCACTCCTTGACCGACAGTTCCTGGTAGAACTCGGGCAGGTCGAGGCCACTCAGGTTCATTACGGCCAGAGAGGCTGTCGCCTCGACCACAAACGCGCTCAAGAGGTCCATATCGGGCTCAAGCTCGAAAACGTAGCACTCGACGGCGTTGACCGTCTCGGTGCCCTTGTAATCGATATCGGAGGCCGTCGCCAGCAGCTCCAGGTAGGGCTCCAGCTGGTCATACTGCTGCCACATCGCCTCGGTCAGCTCCGTCTTCAGCCACTGTTCTCCCTCGTCGGGGACATTCACACCAGAGTATACCCAGCCATCAACGACGTAGACTTCGGTTTCCCAGTACCGCGAGCCCGTACCCGGTACGCTCAAGTCTATGTCCGCAGTCACCCGCATCGCCTGGTTGACCATGTCCACGAAGCCAGTGCCACTTGTGGAAACGATTATCGTGCCTGGGTCGGAACCGCCCTTCACCTCTATCGTCATGGGCAGTTCCGTATCGAAGCTGATGGTATCGTAGCTGGCGTCGGTGCTGGCGGCGACTATCTGGTCCATTTCTTCCCGGGGTAGTTTTTCTCCACAGCCGGCCAAGGCTGCCAAGCTGAAGGACAGCACCAGCGCCAGGGATATCGGTATCAGCTTCTTTAGCATCGGCTCCTCCTCGCTGTGGGTAAATCATAGCATACCAAGGGGGTGGGGGCAAAGACAGGGGTTAGACCCCCTTTGGGCTCCTTATTTGACCTCCCCACCTTTGCCATCGAACGTTGTCCAGACCCACCCTACCCACCCTTAGAGGGGATTCTCCCTCTATAATTCCTTCTGGGATACGCCTCTCCAGCCCCCTATTTGGGGTTTTAAAGGGGGCAAAGCCCCCTTTTCCTTGAAAGGGCGGTGGGTGGGAAAAGATATAGAAAGGGGTGGGGCTCAGGAAACAAAAATCCTGGCCGCCATTTCGGCCAGCTTCATCACGAAACCGGGGATAATGCCCATAAAGAGGACGCCGAAGCAGGAGAGGGCTAAAGCCACCCTCAAAGCTAATGACGGCGATTATGACCAGCCAGAGCAGGCCGTGTTGCGCCGCCCCGCTGAAGATGTAGAACTTGGCCATGAAGCCAGCGGCGTCGCTATCGATCTTGTCCGATATGGCGATGATGGCGGTAAAAGCGCCCAGGTTGGTCAGGGCGTAGCTGGCCAGGAAGAAGAGCAACCCGCTCTGGCCGGCAAAGACCGAGGAATCGCTCAATACCGGTGAGACAAAGCCCACCGTGGCTAGGCCCACCATGAGGTAGCCCGCCTGGGCGATGCTGGAATAACCGAGCATGCGCTTGATGTTGGTCTGGGTGAGGGCGATGATATTGCCCACCGTCATACCGACCGCCGCCAAGATAGCGAAGACCAGGCCCCAGTCCAGGCTGAGCCATTCGGGTAAGCCGAAGGCGGAGAAGAAGACCCTCAGGAGAATGGCGAAGCCAGCCGCCTTGCTGCCCACCGAGAGGTAGGCGGTGACGGGGGTGGGGGCGCCTTCATAGACATCGGGCACCCACATATGGAAGGGCACGGCGGCAATCTTGAAGCCGAAGCCGGCGATGATGAGCACGATGCCCGCGATAAGACCGGGGCTGGCCAGCACCTCGGCAAAAGTCTGGACTTGAATCGCCGCGGCGATGTCACCAAGCTGGGTCTGACCGGTGGAGCCGAAGATAAGCGCCATGCCGAAGAGCAGGACGGCCGAGGCCACCGCACCCAGCAGCAGGTATTTCAATGAAGCCTCGGTGGACTTGGGGTCTTTGAGGAAGCCGACAAGGATATAGAGCGATATGCTGGTGAGCTCCAGAGCGATGTAGATGGAGATAAGCTCGGTGGTGGCCGCCATGAGCATCATGCCCAGCGCCGAGATGAGCACCAGGGCGTAGTATTCCCCCTGAAAGCGCTTGAGCTTGGAGACATAGTCCGTCGAGGCCAGTATGACCAGGGCGGCGATGACCAAAAAGAGCAGCTTGAAGAAGATGGCGAAATTGTCCACCGCCATCATGCCGAAGAAGATGGACTCCGAATCACCGCCCCACATGGCGATGGCGAAACCCGTCGAAACGACGATGCCGGCGATGCTGACCGCTGCCAGCCACCACTTGCTCTTGACGACAAGGTCAAGCAGAATGACGACGATAGCCGTACCCGCTAAAGTCAGCTCCGGTATAAGCAGCTCGAAATTCAACATGCTTTAACCACCTAATAACCCCATTATGGGCGCCACGCCCATCTTAATGATATCGGTCAGGACGGCGGGATAGATGCCGACCCCCATAATTACCGCCACGAAGGCGAACATATAGACACGGTCTAGAATACTGGCGTCCTTGGCTTTATTAAATTTCTCCAGGGGCTTGCCGTAGAAGACCCTCTGCAGCATCCAAAGTATATAGCCAGCGGTAATGACAATACCGAGCACGGCCAGGATGGTATAAATCTGAATACCGGCCACAGCGCCGCTGGAGAAGCTGCCGACAAAGACGAGGAACTCGGCGGCAAAGCCGCTGGTGGTAGGCAGCCCCAGCGAAGCCACCCCCGCTATGGAGAAGACGACGACGATAATGGGCATCTGTCTGGCTAAGCCGCCCAGCTTGCCCAAGTCCCTTTCGCCGGCGTTATGCATCACCAAGCCCGCCATAGCAAAGAGCAGGCCGGTGATGACGCCGTGGCTGAACATCTGCAAAGCGGCGCCAGTCATGCTCACCTGCCCCAGGGCGAAGACACCGAGCAAGACATAGCCCATGTGGCTGATGCTGCTATAAGCGATTAGCCTCTTTAAGTCGGTCTGGCGCAGGGTGACCGCCGCCCCGTAAAGAACGCTGATGACGGCTAGTATTATCAGGGGCAAGGCGTAGTCCTGGGCGACGCCGGGGAAGATGCTAACACATATTCGCATCATGCCGTAGCCGCCCATCTTCAGCAGTGCCCCCGCCAGCACCACGCTTACCGCCGTGGGGGCGTCGGTGTGGGCGTCGGGCAGCCA
>SMTZ1_10000504_pt1 | contig 36439 bp, 41 predicted proteins | sample DeeMarSWOR136_30_FD_25667 | JGI IMG/M metagenome (IMG submission 25667)
CTGAGGCGTTAAAAGCAATTATTGAAATGGGAGAAGTAAAGTTAGATGGTCTTATAGAGCCTGGTCATGTTTCTACAATTATTGGAACAAAACCTTATGAGTTTCTTTCAAAAGATTATAAGGTTCCACAAGTGATTGCCGGATTTGAACCAATTGATGTTTTAATGGGGGCATGGATGCTTGTTCAGCAAATAGAACAAGACAAGGCTTTCGTTCAAAATGAATACAAAAGAGTTGTCCATGAAGAAGGAAATGTTAAAGCTCAACAAGCAATAAAAAAGGTCTTTGAACCAGTAGACATACAGTGGCGAGGTTTTCCAATTATCCCAAAATCAGGTCTAATATTAAATAATAAATTTGAGAATTATGATGCCCGTAAAAAATTTGAAGATGAACTAGAAGAACTAATGGATAAGAAGTTTTTTGAGCACAAAGGTTGCCGATGTGGAGAACTATTAAGAGGATTAGCATCACCAAAGGACTGCCCTTTATTTGGACAAGCATGTACACCAGAAACCCCAGTTGGTCCATGTATGGTAAGTATTGAAGGTAGTTGTAATATTGAGTACAGATATTCAGAGAAATAATTGGTCATCAATATGAACTATAATGAAGTTATAAATTTATTAAAATCAATGAGTGAGCCTAAAAATGTGGAAGGGATGGCTCGCTATGGAATTAATCCAAAAAATAATCTTGGAATTTCTATTTACAAATTAAGACCACTTGCAAAAAAGATTGGAAAAAATCACAATCTTTCTTTAAAACTATGGAATTCTGGTATTCATGATGCAAGATTACTTGCAGTATTTATAGAAGACCCTGTAAAAGTAACAGAAGAACAAATGGATTCATGGGCTAAAGATTTTGATTCTTGGGATGTATGTGACCAGGCATGTACTAGTCTTTTTGATTTAACTTCACATGCATGGAGAAAGGTCTATGAATGGGCATCTCGTGACGAGGAATTTGTAAAACGTGCTGCTTTTTCAATAATTGCTGGTCTAGCGGTTCATGATAAAAAAGCAGATGATATGAAATTTGAAGAATTATTAAAAATTATTAAAAAAGAATCAACAGACGACCGCAATTATGTTAAAAAAGCTGTAAATTGGGCTTTGAGAAATATCGGTAAAAGAAATATTTCTTTAAATAAAAAGGCTATAAAAACTGCAAAAGAAATAAAAAAAATAGATTCAAAGTCAGCAAAATGGATAGCAAATGATGCAATAAGAGAACTAACCAGCAGTAAAATTCAAGAAAAAATAAAAAAGAAAATTAATAAATGAAACTTATTTTGGCTTGTATTTATCAATTTTTTTACTTGCAATTTTATTTGTTAATTGATAGTAAATATATACTAAGGCTAGTTCAATTGTAAAAATAATCAGGAACCAACCAAAGGTTGACCCTATTTTCAATAAATTATTTGTATTTGTTATATCTAAACCAAATGTTATTATAATCGAACCTAAAAATGGTATGAACATACCAATTATTACTATTATTAGAATCTGAATCAAATCTCTATTTTTTCCCATAACATATCAGCGATAAATAATTAATTTTTAAAGTTACTTAATGATTTATGAATTAAGTTTGTATCCGATAATTGCATTTTGACCTATAGAAATTCCACCATCGCCGTTAGGAATCTTATTATGAACATATAGTTTCATTCCAGCCTTATCAATCTTTTTTTCTATTATCTCTGTAATAGGGATATTGTAAGAAACACCACCTGTTAATCCAATGTTTTTAATTCCTAAATTTTCTGAATATTCAATTGCAATATTTGTAAGATTATCAAGAACTGTTTTTACAAATGAATAAACATAATCTGCTTTATCTTTTTCAGTTAAAGGTTTATTTATCATTTCATCAAGTTGTCTAAACAAGTCGATAGTGCCAACAACACCATTTTTTACTTCACTGCTGAATGAATATCTAGATTCACCCATAGCAAGATATTTTTCAAGCTTCATAGCAGGCTCACCATCATAAGTTCTCTTAGTACATATATTAAGATAACAAGAAAGTGTATCAAGCACTCGTCCTAAGCTAGATGATTGTGGAGATTTATCCATTATTTTACTAAGTAATGTTGCCTCATTTCCTGTAAAATATTTTTCGATCCCAAATTTTTTGAAAACAGCAAATACAAGTCTTCGTGGATCACGGGTTGCCTGATCGCCACCAAGAAGAGGAATATATTCAAGATGACCAATACGATCAAAATCCTTAAAATTAGAAACAAGAACCTCACCTCCCCAAAAGGTTCCATCATTACCATATCCAAGACCATCAATTGTTAAAACAACACTTTCCTCAATGTTTCTATCAACCAAAAGTGATGCAGCATGAGCCCAGTGATGCTGTACATCAAACAGGGGGACTGAAAACTCTTCAGAAAACTTCTTTGCTATTAATCTTGAGTCATAACCTGGATGAAGGTCTTGAACTACAGCATCAATTGCAGGTTTATTCATAGTAAGTTTTATCAAATGACGCAAACTTTCTTCTAAAAATTCAAGAGTTGAATAGTATTTGGAATTGCCAATATATTGAGTTGCATAAACATTTTTATCATGGGAAATTGCACCTGTAATATTTTCCCCAGCCCCAACGCTTAAAATTCGTTTATTGTATGAAACAGCAATAGGCTCAGGAACATAACCACGTGATCTTCTAATAAAAAAGGTATTACCTTTCCACATTCTAACAACAGAATCATCGACTCTATTTGGTATTCTTCTATTATGTAAAAGGTAAATATCCGCATCAATAGAAAATGCTTCCTCATCTGTTGTAATCATTGCTTCTCCAGGAATATTTGAAGAGGTCATTACAAGTGCATCAGATTTTAAATATGAAAAAAGAAGATGGTGCAAACCAGTATATGGTAAGAACAAACCAATCGTATTTAATCCTGGTGATGCTTCTTCAGCACTAATCTTATTTACAAGAACAATTGGTCTACTTTTAGAAAGTAATAATTTTTTCTCATCATCTTTTATATCACCAAATTTTTTTGCAGTTTCTATGTTTCTGACCATTAAAGCAAATGCTTTTTGTGGACGACCATACCATTCTCTAAACCGATTAATTTGACCAAGATTGCAACATAGATGCATTCCACCCCATGATTTAATAACGCCAATTTTACCGTTATCTATCTGATTAGCAAAACGTTTTATTGCATGTTTTTCTCCAAGATCTTTCTTGTTCTTATCATATAATTTATACTTTGGACCACATTTTGGGCAAGAAATAGTCTGAGCGTGATAACGGCGATCTAGTGTATTTTTATATTCTCGTTGACAGTCCTCACATAATTTAAATTCGTCCATACTTGTTCTTTCTCTATCATATGGAACATTCTTTACAAGACTGTAGCGAGCACCACAAACAGTACAATTAGTAAAAGGGAAATGATAACGCTTATCTTTTTCATCAAAAAGCTCATTCAAACAATCATCACACATCCCAACATCAATAGGAATTAATGATTGCCTTTCACCCTTTTTACTATGTAAAATTTTAAAATCGGTAAATTTTCTATCGTCTTTTTTGAATGTAATTTCAGTTATTTTTGCAATTGAGGGTAAATGGTCTTTTACTTGTTTGATAAACTCATCTTTTTTTTTATCTATTACAACCTCAACTTCTGAGCCTTTATTTAAAACGTAGCCTTTTAAGTCTAATTTCTTTGCAATACGATAAATAGTTGGTCTAAAACCTACCCCTTGTACTATGCCTTTAAAGATAAGTTTCATCAAATCTTACCTATTCAACAATTAAATCCTTAGAATAAGGATCAGCATCAGCCAGTAAAAACTCATCACTCATAGATAAACAATTTGTTGGACAAACATCATTACATTGACTACAAAAACAACATCTAGCAAGATAAATTTTTATCTTTTTTTCTTTTGCCTTAAATTCAATAGCTTCACATGGACATACTTTTAAACACAATTGACATCCAGTGCATTTTTCCTTATCATATTTTATTTTTCCACGAAAGCCTTTAGGTATTTCAATTGGTGGAATAATCTCGGCTTTTCCTTCACCTACATCGGCTAAAAATTGAGTTGTATTTGAAGGAGCATATTTTGCAGGAAACTTATTTGTCCATGGTTTTTTAAACATCTGTGCAAAGACAGTTGGCAGCATTGAAAATCTCATTTCATAAACCTCCTAGTCTTTTCAATACTTAATTTATGCAATTGTTCTTTTGTTAGTTCATATTTTCTACCATCACTTACTATTGCAACTCTATTTGTACATGACATACAAGGATCTGTTGATGCTGCAACAATAGGAATATCAGCAATTTGTTCACCTTTTAACATTGGTATCCAAGGTAGTATATTATTATAGGTTGGTGCACGGACCTTCCAGGTATAAGGGCTTTCACTTTGGCCATCAAACTTAACATAATGAATTACCTCGCCTCGTGGAGCCTCATGTCTACCAACACTCTCTCCTTTCACCTTTTTCAGCTGATTAAGAAGTTTTGGAATCTTTGGTTCAGCAACTATATCACCAGATGGCATTTTATCAATGCATTGTTCAATCAGTTCAATTGATTGTTTAACCTCCAAAAGTCTCTGAATAATTCTATCATAAACATCACCATTTACTTTTCCAGTTAAAACATCAGGGGTAATACAGTTCAAATCTAGATCACCATACGCAAAATATGATGTATCAACTCTAACATCTTTTTTTACACCAGAAGCTCTTGTAGTTGGACCCACTGCACATAATTTTAATGCATCCTTCTTTGTTAAAATTCCAACACCCTGACTTCGCATTTTAACAGTTTTATCATCAAGAAATGCATGACGTAATTTTTCAAAATTGTCCTTAAAATATTGCAGATCCTTTTTAATTCTTGGAATCATGTCTTTTGTTATATCCCTTCTAATACCTCCAATAGTCATTATACCCTTTGTTACTCGATTACCTGTTAAATATTCAGTAAGATCAAGTGCTCTTTCTCGAACCTGCCATGTAAAATACAAAACTGTATCAAAACCAATTTCATGAGCAGCAACACCTGCCCATAAAATATGAGAACAAATTCTTTCTAGTTCGCCTTGAATTACCCTGAGGTATTCTGCACGTTCTGGAGCTTGAATACCAGCAGCATCTTCGACAGCAAGTGTAAAGGCAGCAGGATGGCAATAAGAACAAATACCACAAATTCTCTCAGCTAAATAAAGAATCTGAATAGGGTTTCTTTTTCTAGAAGCCCATTCGATACCTCTGTGAACATGACCGAGTTTTACATTTACGTCTATAATCCTTTCTCCTGCAATCTCAAATTCAAAATATACTGGTTCCTTTAAAGCAGGATGAATAGGACCAATTGGTATATGATATGATGTTTTAGTGGTAGAAGTTTCGTTCATTTTTTCACCTTATGTAAATTTTTATATAATTTATCAGCACCAGTTTCATCCCGGCGCCATGGATAAACCCCTTTTGGAATATCATTAGATAAAAAGCATCTTTTATCATCAGGAATTCCATTGATCTTTATCCCAAGCATTTCCATTTTTTCACGTTCAGTTATAAGAGCTCCCGGAATTAAGTCAGATATTGTATCAATATCAGGTTTAGATTTCGGTAATTCTACAGAAATATTGAAATTAATTTCTTTCATTCGAGAACCGAAATTAACAGTAAAATGGTAGATCAATTCTATGTTTTTACCAAGGTCATTACCTGATGTTACAGCTAAATGAGGAAATTGAAGGTCACAAAGATGTTTAATTACATCCTTAAAAGCACTCTTATCGACCTTCATCCAGATACTTGCTGTTTCATTTTTCTTCAAACCAGCAGAACGTTTTTTTATTTTAGCATCCTTTATCTTAGTTTTAAATTCATCCTTAAAAGATTTAACAATTCCTTCTGGAGTTAGTTTCTTATCAATCGTCATTACTTACCCTCCAATGTTTCTAATTTAACCCAAGCTTTAGCAACTGCGTTAATTATTGCCTCAGGACGTGGTGGACAACCAATTACATGAACATCAACAGGTAAAATTTTATTAACTGGACCAACAAGATTATATGACTCATAAAAGACATCGCCGGTATTACCACAATTTCCAACGCATATTACTGCTTTTGGATCTGGCATCTGTTCAAATATTCTTTTAACCTTGTCTTCCATCTGCCTTGTCACAGGTCCAGTAACCAACAAAACATCTGCATGTCGTGGTGAACCAACAAGTCTAATTCCAAAACGCTCAACATCATAGCGGGGGCATAAAGCTGCTATAATTTCTATGTCACAACCATTGCATGATCCAGAATTGCAATGGTATACCCATAAAGCCCTTTTAAACGATTTTGTTAGACCCTTTACCATAAAATAATGCCTCCATGAACCTTATAAGTTCTGTTCTTGGTAATCTTATATACTATTTAAAAATTTGTGGAAATAATAAATATCAACAAATTCTTGGAACTGGGTCTCCAATCGGCTTATGAAGGTTTCGTTTACCCCCAATAGTTGTTTTGAGAACTACCCCTTTAATTTTATTTGTTGCCTGACCAATAATTGATGCATTCTTACCTAAGGGGTGCTTCTTAATTGCAGCAAAAACGTCTTCTGCTTTTTCTTTAACAACACCAAGAACAACTTTACCTTCATTACCAATTTCTAAAGGATCTATACCAAGCATATCACATGCAGATCTAACTCCTTTAGGTATTGGTATACTTTCTTCATCTAACATTATCCCAACTTTAGATTTGTCGCTAAACTCATTTACCGTATTTGCAAGACCGCCACGTGTTGGATCCTTTGCAGAAACTATACCTCCAGCTGATAATGCCTTTTCCATTAGTCCATTAATTGGTGCAATATCAGATTTTATCTTAGTTTCAAAACCATAACCTTCTCTAAAAGACATAAGTGCTATACCATGTTCACCAATATTTCCGGAAAGAATAATTATATCGCCATTTTTCAAATTTGAATCAAGAAGCCATCTTTTATTAAAACTACGATACCTCTTTACCGATTTTATGTTGTTATCAAGAATATTTGTTCTTTTTCCAATTCCACTTGTATTTATCATGAATTCTTGGATTGCGCCTTTTTCAACGACCTTTGTGTCACCAGTGATAATTGGAACATTTGCATCGCTTGAAACCTTGCTCATACTTTTAACAATTTTTTCAAATATTTCAATTGAAAGGCCTTCCTCGACTATAAAACCTGCGGAAAGAGCAATAGGTTTAGCACCCATAACTGCTATATCATTAACAGTTCCTGCAACAGCAAGAGAGCCGAGATCTCCACCTGGGAAAATAATTGGTTGTACGGTATGAGAATCAGTAGTAAAAACTATATCATCAATTACAGCTGAGTCATCAAGCATTGATAGCGGTATCTCAGCAGATATTGATGTTTTTCCAAAATATTTTAAAATCTTCTGCTTGATGAGTTTATCCATCAATTGTCCGCCAGCACCATCTGCAAGTTTTATTTTATCTGCCATTTTACATTCATGCGATACATAAGCTTTATTTATATTATATGGTTCCTGGTGATGCATGACTGGAGATATACTTACTTCTCTTTTTGGCGAAAATTACGCTTGGCAGGATATCGTAATTGCAATTGTAAGTATCCTTTTTGGTTTTATTCTTTTACCTCAATTAAAAGATGTCTGGAATGGACAGTCCATTCTTAATTTGTATACTGCCAGTTTAACAACAATAGGACTGTATATTTTAGCAGTTACATTTTTTACTATGCAGTTTTGGATATCATTCACAGCTGAGTTATTCTCAGGCACAATATGGCTTTTATTGTTTGTCCTCTCATATAATAATTATAGAAAAGGTAAATAATTTTTATTTAATAAATCGTTTTAACAAAACCCTATTTACCTGTTGATTTCCTCTCTCGGTTATTTGATCTGGAGGAGTTATTACAGCATGTTCTAAGGCGCTTTTACATTCACATATCCGTTTATATTTAATCTTGGGTACCAATTTTTTAATGATACTTGCCATGTTTTTATCATTCTTTTTAAGGTTTTCAACAACAGATGCAACTGTTACATCTTCTTTTCCTTCATACCAACAATCATAATCAGTAACGGTAAGAATTCCACATAAGCACATCTCAGCTTCTCTTGCAAGTTTTGCTTCTGGTGCAAGTGTCATTCCAATAACATCAACATTCCAGCTACGATATAAATTTGATTCAGCTCTTGTCGAAAATTGTGGGCCTTCCATACAAATATAGGTCCCTTTATGTCCATCAACTCCTTGTTCTTTTATAATTTTGTAAGCTAAAGCTGAAAGAGTTTTACAAAATGGATCTGCAAATCCAGCATGAACAACTATTCCTTCATCAAAAAAAGTAGTATCTCTTTTTGCAGTGCGATCAATCAGTTGATTAGCAATTACAAAATCACAAGGTTTGATTTCTTTTTTCAAACTACCAACTGCTGCTGTTGAAATTAGGTACTCTACTCCACATTCTTTCATAGCAAAAACATTTGCTCTATAGTTAACCTTGTGAGGTGGAAGCTGATGGTTTTTACCATGCCGAGGAAGAAATACAACCTTAACACCCTCTATCTTACCCAAAGTTATTTTATCAGAAGGTTTTCCAAAAGGAGTTTCTACATCGATTTCTTCGATGTCTTTGATTATTCCTACTTTGTATAAACCACTCCCACCAATAATTCCGATTTTAATAGACATAATAATCAACTACTTATCAAATTACTAAAAATGTTGAAGAATAAAAATAATAATAAGTTTTTTGATTTAACAAAGATAACATTTGTTTGAGGATACCAAATGGGTGCTGAGATAAAGGGAAATATTGTGGATGTACAAAATCAGAGAATTTTTTCAGGAATTGTCAAAATTGTAAAAGGAAAAATTATCGATATAATTAAGGTTAAAAACGAATATAAAAATTATATTATACCTGGTTTTGTAGATTCTCATGTTCATATAGAAAGCTCAATGCTTACTCCCTCAGAATTTGCAAGGATAGCATCTATTCATGGAACAGTTGCAATAGTAACAGATCCTCATGAAATAGCAAATGTTCTTGGGATTGACGGTGTTTATTATATGCTCAATAATTCATCAAAAGTTCCATTTAAGTTTTATTTTGGTGCGCCCTCTTGTGTACCTGCTTCTCCTTTTGAAACTAGTGGAGCAGTACTTGATTCTAAAGATATTGGAAAGCTTCTTGAAAATGATAAAATAAAATTTCTTGCAGAAATGATGAACTATCCAGATGTTATAAATAAAGATTCAGAAGTTATGGAAAAAATCAGTTTAGCAAAAAAATATTCAAAACCAATTGATGGCCATGCCCCTGGACTTAGTGGAGATGAACTAAGCAAGTATATCGAATGTGGAATTACAACTGATCATGAATGTTTTAGTTTAGAAGAAGGTCGCGAGAAGATAAAATTTGGAATGAAGGTTTTACTTAGAGAAGGAACTGGTGCTCGTAATTTTAATGACCTTCAACCTCTAATACAGGAAAATATCGATAGCTGTATGTTATGTAGTGATGATAAACATCCTAATGATTTGATAAAAGGTCATATAAATCTTATTGTAAAGAGAGCCATTAAAAAGGGGATAGATCCATTGAAAATTTTAAGAGCAGCATCTTTGAATCCTGTAATTCATTATAATTTGGATGTAGGATTACTCCGTGTTGGTGATCCTGCAGATTTTATTATTGTTGATGATTTACATAAATTAAATATTTTAAAAAATTTCATTAATGGAATTGAGGTGGCTAGAAATGGTACCTCGCTTATTTCTGAAATTAAACCTGAGATAAAAAATAACTTTAATATAAATATTAAAAAAACTGGCGATTTTAAATTAGAATCTATTGGAAAAAGAATTAATGTAATCGTAGCAATCGATGGACAGATAATCACAGAAAGAGCAATTGAAAGTCCTTTGGTTTCAAATGATAAAATAATTTCTGATGTAGATAATGACATTTTAAAAATATCTGTTATAAATAGATATAAGAACACTAAACCTTCTGTAGGTTTTATTAAAAATTTTGGATTAAAAAAAGGTGCTATTGCATCTAGTGTTGCTCATGACTCCCATAATATTATTGCTGTTGGTGTTTCTGATGAAGATATTTGTAAAGCTGTAAATCTTGTAATTGAAAATAAAGGAGGATTAAGTGCAGTTGCAGACGGAATAAAAACTATTTTACCTTTACCAATAGCAGGAATTATTAGCGATAGAAAATATGATTGGGTAGGAGAAAAATATGAAGAAGTTGAGAAAGCTGCAAAATTGTTAGGTTCAAAACTTAAGGCTCCATTTATGACTTTGTCCTTTATGGCTTTACCTGTAATACCAAAACTAAAAATAACTGATAAGGGACTTTTTGATTCTGAGAATTTTAAATTTATAGATATTTTTACGTAAGTTTTATCTATTTTTTATTGTTTGAACTGTTAAATGAAATATCTTGTAATGTGCATAGGTAACAGAGATGATGGAGATGATGCGGTAGGACCTTATATTGCAGATAAGCTGAAATTAAAAAAATCAGATAAAATCAAGATTTTAGATTGCGGAACCATACCTGAAAATTATACTTCTGTTGTGAAACGTGAAAATCCTGAGACTTTAATTATTATTGATGCAGTTGAAATGGGGCTTAAGCCTGGTGAAATAAGAATTGTTCCTAAAGAAAAAATAGGAGTTATGACAATTTCTACACATGGAATACCTATATCAGTTTTAATAGGATATTTAGAAAAATATGTTAAAAATATTATTTTCATAGGCATTCAACCAAAAGAAATGTCAGGTGATATTACTACAATTGTGAAAGAAAGTGGAGATAAGTTAGTTAAGATACTTAAACAGAATAAATTAAAAATTATCAAAATACTAAATTGAGTTGATAATTTATGGACACATTAATAAGAAGTGAAACAAAACAGGATTATAATCAAATCAGGAAAATCAATGATTTAGCATTTGGTCAAGAAAACGAAGGAAAAATGATTGATGCTTTAAGAAAAACATCGGATTTTAATTTTTTATTATCTCTTGTAGCAGAGATAAAAGGTAAGATTGTTGGTCATATTTTGTTTTATCCAATCAAAATAAAGAATAAAAAGGAAGAACATACAGTTTTGTCTCTTGCACCAATGGCCGTTCATCCAGAATTCCAAAATAATGGAATTGGACGTAAATTGGTAAATAGGGGTTTGAAAATTGCAAGAGAATTAGGTTTTGGTGCTGTAATTGTTGTTGGACATCCAAATTATTATCCTCGATTTGGATTTAAATCTGCAAAAAATTGGAAAATAAAACTTCCATTTGAAGTTCCCGTTGATGCATTTTTAGCTATAGAGTTAAAAAAGGATTATTTGAAAAATTGCAGTGGAACTGTAGAATATCCAAAACAGTATTTTGATGCTATGTAGAGTTGTGTTTTTATAAAAAGTTCTAAAACTATTAATGTGATAATATTTTTAGATCTTTTGCCTTTAATCCTTTCTTTGTAATTTCTTTTGTGTACTCAATTTTATCTCCTTTACTTAAAAAAATTGACCAAAAAGGAATCTCACTTTTATGAATAAATACGTCTTCACCGTCTTCGCCTTTTATAAAGCCATATCCTTGTCTAATATTATACCACTTAATTTCTCCTTTCATAATGTTCTAATTCTCCTTAAAAAAATAATTTTATATTTTAGAAAAATAGTTTAAAATGAGTTTAAACAGTTTTTACAGATATTATTTGCTTCAGAATTTTCTTTTTTTATAAAATCTTCACAACTATCTCTTTCAAAAACTGGAATCATTTTGTAGCTACATCTTATTATTTTATTTTTTCTAATTTTAGTTTTATTATCTGATGATTTTTTTCTTTTTCTATTCATGTTTAAATGCCTTCATATATTTATTTTGATAAAAAAACAAATTCAAATAAAATCCATAACTCTATTTTAAAAGAGAAAAAATTCCAAATTTTTATTTAATTATCTTTTACACAAGTAGATAACGTGCTTAAATAGTTTTGCTTTAAAAATAAAAAGAAAGATTTTTTGTAAAAAATGACAATATAATAATCAATCTCATTATTTACTAAAATCTTTTTGGCTTATGTTTCTGATAACAATCCCTACAATAGACGGGTCTAGTACCATCTGGTTTGAAAGGAACTTCAGTTTGTTTTCCACAATCCGCACAAGTTACCTCGTGCATTTCCCGAGGGCCTCTATTGAACCCTCTTCCTTTATTATCTCTATACATATAACATATTTTCCTTTATTATTTTTCACCAATTAATGTATATATCATATTTAAGGATATCCTAAAAATAAACTTTTTTCAAAATCTATAGTTTCTTTATGATTAATTCTTATTTATATAATTTTTTAAATCATTATTCTAATAAAAAGATTAATCTTTTAGATTTATTTCTTCATCAAAATTTTTTACAGGCTCAACAACGACCCCTTTTATTTCACTTTTATCTAAGTTGAAATTAATGTTATTATCAATATCCAAAAATGATTTATTTTGTTTAATTATAAGTTTTTTATCAGGTTTATAAGTAGCATCTTTAGAAATTTTTTCATCTCTTAATGTTAATATTAGAATAATCAGTCCAACAAGTGAGATAATCCAAATTATGATAAGAGCAAATAAATCAAAATATTGTTCACCAAATTTATTAATATTAACGAGAATTGATTTACTATCACTAAAAAATGCTATCAACGTCCTATAAGTCATTAGAAGTAAACAGTTCAATCCAATGATGTAGCCAGGCACTATTAATAATTTATATTTTATTCTATCTTCCCCCTCATAAAATTGAAGGTTATATGATAGATTTAAATATAAATTTTACTAATTAAATATCAAAATAAAAAAAGAAGAAAAATTATTTTATTTATTTTCTTCTTCGGTTTCATCTTTTTGTGGTTTTGAAAGTAACAAGAAAAGCAATAGTAATAGCAATCCGATAAGCAGGATAATTATTATGATGATATTGCTTTCTTCAGGAATATCTTTTTCATCTATGATAATTGTTGTATCAATTGTTGTGATTGTATCATCATCATATGCTGATACATTTATTTGGTATTCTCCGGGTTCAGTCCACTTATGACTGATATTGAAGAATTCACCAGATTCTAAATAGTTACTTTCATCAGTATTTCCATCGCCCCAATCAACAGTATATTTAATTTTGTCGTTATCCTCATCAGTTGACACTATAGAAAAGAGGTATTCAATGTTTATAAAACATTCAGATGGACCACTTATATTTAGTTCAAAGGGTGGGTGATTTGGTTCAATTATAATTGCAGTTGTCAGATCGGTATCGCTGGCACCATTGTTATCTGTTACTATTAGTATTACATTGTATTCTCCTGGGCTGGAATAATTATGTGTAGCGATTTCTCCTAATGCTGATGTTCCATCACCGAAATTCCAGAACCATTCAGTAATATAACCATCATTATCATGACTCAATGTTCCGTCAAACTCTATTTCTTCATTTACAAAACCAATATAGAGTTCACCAGCTGATAGATCTGCAACTGGTGGTTGATTTGATTTTTTAGTGGATGTACTAGCTACTTCACCGTCGCCATTATCACCATCTCCATTTTCTTCCTCATCTTTTAATATCACAAAATGCGCTGTAACGTTTTTGTTTTCAGTCATATTTATTGTTGCAGGGTTGCTGTTACCACTTAAATCCCCGCTCCAATGATTGAATTCATTACCTTCAGAAGCAATAGCTGTAAGATTTACAATATCACCATAATGGTATGGACCATATTTATCAGCATCAACAACTCCATCTCCATCAATGTTTACAACAAGATTGAATAATTGTTCTGGTATTGAAAAAACTGCAGTTACATTTTTGTCATCATTTATTATAATTGATTTAGGATTTTCATAACCTGAGAGATCCTCGTCCCAATAATCAAAATTCCAACCTTCGTCTGGATATGCAGTAAGATTTACAACATATCCATAAGTATAATATGAAAGATCAGGGTCTTTAACAACACTGCCATTTCCTATTATATCAATTGCTAAAACGTATTGATCTTCAACAAAATTTGCAGTAACTGATTTATCATAATCCATAATGATAATTTCAGGATTTACTGAAGAATTAATATCACCAGTCCAATTGCTAAAGCTCCAACCTAATTCAGCAACAGCAGAAATATTAACAATAGCACCATATGAATAATCTGTTTGATCTGGATCTTTAATCACTGATCCATTACCATTAATATTTACTATAAGTGTAAAATTTGCATCAGATACAGAAAAATAGGAAATTCTTCCAGATTCTGTTGACCATTGCCAGCCGCATTTATAAATTCCAAGCTGAATATTCCATATTCCAATTTTTGCTGAATCATTCAAGAGAAAAGATCCATAAACACTATATTGTGATTCATTTGAATAATAAACTATATTACCATCGGGATCTCTAATTCTTAATTTTAAAATATAATTATATCCGATAGCTTCTCCTCTACCATATACTATTTCGCCTTTAAAAAAGGAATTTTTCGATGTCTCATAATCATCTTCAAATGTACCAATTGTATAGTGACATGCACTGACTGAGATTGCTGTCATTGTCAATATTGCAATCAAACTAGATATTGTCAACATTGAGACAAATTTTTTACCAATTTTTTTTCCGTATTCTACAACCATTTTTTATCACCTAATGACACCAAGTTTTGTAAGTTCCTTTATTAACGTGTTTTTGTACAACTGTTACCAGGTTTCTTTACAGTCATTGTCTAAAAAATTCCTTAAATTAATTACTAAAAAAATATAATATTACTATATAAAATAATAAATTAATAAATTATGTATAATTTTTAAAATATAAAATATGGATACTAACTTAATAGGGGTACTGTTTACCTAAAACTTCTGTAGAGCTCAAAGCAGCAATTGCCCCTTCAGCACAAGCAGTTACTATCTGCCTCAATCCACCAGTAATATCGCCTGCGGCATAAACTCCCTTTATATTTGTTCTCTGATTTTTATCAACGATTACAAAACCTCTTTTATCAAGTTTAACACCTAACTTTTTAGCAAGTGTATTTTGCGGTTCCTCTCCAATTGAAACGAAAATCCCGTCAACATAAAGTTTTGATTTTTCACCTGAGCTTACATTATTTAGCTCAATAAAATCAACCTTTTGATTTCCCTGAATTGATTCTACATGAGTACTATAGATTATTTTCACACCTTTTTCAATTGCCTCGTTTTTATAAGTATTTTCAGCACGTAATCGATCGCGTCTATGGATAACAAACACTTCTTGACAACCTATCTGTTTTAAAAAAATTGCTTCAATAAGAGCAGTGTTACCACCACCAACAACAGCCACCTTTTTTCCCTTAAAAAAGAATCCATCACAGGTTGCACAATATGAGACGCCCTTACCTGCTAGCTCTTTTTCACCAGGAGCATTTAGTTTTCGATAATCTGTACCTGTGCATATTATAATTGCTTTTACATTATATGAGGTTTTATTAGTAAAAATTTTGAATTTTTCCTTGAACTTTTCAATTTTTTTTACTTCTTCATTAAAATTAATATCAACATACTTACTAGCATGTTGTTTCATCTTTTCCATCAAATCCATTCCAGAAATCGATTCGAAGCCAGGATAATTTTCAATCTTTGGTGAAACATTTGCTAAACCACCTCCCATACCTTTTTCAAAAACTATGGTTTTAATTCCTGAACGAACAGCATAAATACCAGCAGTGTATCCTGCAGCTCCACCTCCGATAATTACTAATTCCTGTTCCATATTAATCCATAATTACATTATCTTTTAAAATCTTGTATGCTTCTTCTGGCGTTTCTACATTTTGTAGCATTTTTTCAAAAGGGCATAATCCATCACCAGTTCTATTTTTTATAAAAGGAATCATTTCATCAGCTTGACAAGGTATTCCACCAATAATAAGAATGGCAATTGCAGTTTTTGTTGCCTGAGGAGAATATACTCCTTTAACTTTTGAATAGCTGCAAAGAAAGGCTGAAGCCTTTCCAAGAATCCTATCTCCAACAACTGTTCCTTTTATTTCATCTCCTAATTCTTCTATTATCTTAAGAATTGGTTTTATTCCATCTCCTTTTTTATGTGACAAAATTTTTCCATCACGAATTATCACAATAGAAAAATCTTCAGATGATAATATCACACGTGCAAGGTTTATATCTTTAATTATTTCATCTGTTAATTTCATTAAATTCCTCTTAATTCACAGATATCAAAATATGATATAATATCTTCTAGGATTTCAATTAATTCCTCTTTCGGATATGGTACAACATCTTCAAATTTAGTAGAAATTAGTGGAGGGTTTGGTTTAAATTGTTGTAGATAAAATTTTTTTGATCCCTTCAGCCATTTAGCAATTTCTATTACGTCATTTTTTGTTAATAGTTTTGGGACATAGGTTGTTCTAAACTCGTAATCAATTTTTGAATTTTTTAGTATTTTTATTGACTCTTCGATTTTTTTTATGTTTACTTTGATATTTGTAAGTTTTTCATATTTATTTTTTGGTGCTTTTATATCCATTGCTACATAATCAATGAGTTTTTTATCAATAAGTTCTTTTAATTTTTCAGGATACATTCCGTTTGTATCTATCTTTATAAGATAAGAAATTTTTTTTACTTTTTCACAAAAATCAGAAATATCGTCTTGCATTAGGGGTTCTCCACCAGTTATTACTAGCCCCTCAAGCATTCCTTTCCTTTTTTCAAGAAAAGAAATAACCTCATCAGTAGGTATAATTTGTACATTTCCAAGAACAATATCTTTATTATAACAAAACGGGCATCTAAAATTACATCCAACTGTCCAAATTATTGCACTAATAAAATCTGGGTAGTCCAACAGTGATGTTTTTTGAATTCCTCCAATCTTCATTTAGCAACCGTTATTTTCTTTTCCATCATGTTGAACATTTTTCTGTCTTTAAACTCTTGTTGTTTACCAAGGTTCCATTGACTTACTGGACGCAGGTATCCAACAACCCTTGAATATACCTCACATGGTGTGGTTTTATTTTGTCCATGACAAGTCGGACAGGTTTGATGCTCACCAGCAATATACCCATGATCAGGGCAAACACTAAAAGTTGGAGTAATAGTATAATATGGTAAAGTATAGTTTTCTGCAACCTTTCTAATAAGTTTTTTTGCAGCATTTGGTGAGGGACTATCCTCACCAAGAAAGATATGTAAAACTGTTCCACCAGTATACTTTGATTGTAAGGAATCTTGAAGATCAAGAGCTTCAAAAACATCTGATGTAAATCCAACTGGAAGCTGTGTGGAGTTTGTATAATATGGTTCAACATCCCCTCTATGTCCACCGTTGTATTTTTCTTGATTGTATATTCTTATATCTGGATATTGTGCCTTATCAACACGGCATAGGCGAAATGACGCACCTTCAGCAGGTGTTGCCTCAAGATTGAAAATATCACCGGTTTCCTGTTGATAATTAGCTATTTTATCACGCATAAAATCAAGGACTTTTTCCGCAAAGACTTTGCCTTCCTTATCACCAATGCTTTTATTCATAAAATTAAGAAGTGCATCATTCATACCAATAAGGCCAATTGTTGAAAAATGATTTTTCCAATATTCGCCAAAGGTCTTTTTAACATCCTGAAGGTAAAAACGTGAATAAGGATGCAATCCGCTATGTGTTAGATTCTCTATGATTTCTCTTTTTATTTCAAGGCTTTGCTTTGCAATTTCCATAATTTTTTCAAGTCTTTGGAAAAAATCATTATCATCCTTTGCAAGATATCCTATTTGAGGAAGGTTTATTGTAACAACTCCAATAGATCCAGTTTTGGGATTTGCGCCAAATAGACCACCACCCCGCTTACGAAGTTCCTTATTTGACAACCGAAGTCTACAGCACATACTCCTTGCATCTTCTGGTTTCATATCGCTATTTATAAAATTTGAAAAATATGGTATTCCATACTTTGCAGTCATTTCCCAGATAGGATTAAGTCCGTCATTATTCCAATTGAAATCCTTTGTTATATTATAAGTTGGGATGGGAAAAGTAAAAGGTCGTCCTTTGGCATCACCCTCGTACATGATTTCTGCAAATGCATGATTTATCATGTCCATTTCATCTGTGAAATCACTGTAGTTATCATCTTTTAGATCTCCACCAATTATGGCAGGCTCATCTGCCATATAACTAGGTACATTAAGATCCAAAGTAATATTTGTAAAAGGTGAATTATGATAAAATACAAGGCCAGTTCCGCCAACAAAATTTTCTTCACAGCCATTTGTGTCAACTGAAATATCATATTCCCACTTTAAGTCGTTTTTATAATCATCTATTTCATAAACTGGTACTCCTGCTGTTTCTTTTATTCTTATATCAAGCTCTTTTTTTGGATCTTTATAAATAAGAAGGGTTCCAGCTCTGTTTCCATTCTTTTGAACTACTCTAACTCTCCATCCATTTATTATGCTTAACATAGATATGCCAGTAATAAGTTTATCAGACATTGAAGAATATGTTATTCTTCTTGATTTTTTATCAATATATCCATCTCCTTTGAAAAGAGTCTCAATGAAAATATTTCTATACTGCTGATTCAAATCAAATACAAAGGATGGTATCGTTTTTTCTTTAGACGTAGCTCCACAGATATAAGGTAGTAAATAAGTGTAAAGTCCACTCATTTTCAAATTCGAAATGATAGTGTTTGTTTTACTGTGGTTTTTATTGCTATATCCTCTTGTCTCATTTATGGATACCTTAATTTTTAATGATTTTGCAATATCAAGTATTTCCTTGTTTTTGCTTTTTCTCTGTGAAATAACAATTCCTGAATGGGATGCTTTTCCTTCTGTTATAAACCATGCAACAAGTTTCACAAAATTTTCAAGTTTCTCTTTACCTAAATATCTATCATAAAGGTTTTCATTGTATGGCTTAATGTAAATTTTTGAATCGCTTCTTAACTCATCTGAATATTTAATGTATGTTTCAAAGGGAACAATATTATTTCTAAAGCCTTCATATAAAGTTGATTTATCAGATCTTCCATTTTTATAAAGGTATTCCTTTATTATACCGTAAAGGTTATTAATTTTACCCTTTATTGATTTTACATCTTTTGCTTTTATAAATATACGTTTTTTTATTTTCTCTGGGATTTCTTCTATTAAATCAAATAAATCAATTTCTTCTTTGTCACCTAATATGTTTTTTTTGAGTTTGTTAACAGCCAGTATATGGTTTTTTCCATTTAATGTTGAATTTGGTTTAGTACATTCAAGTTCTTTTGCCATCACTGGTTTAATGTGATTGCTATTGCTTCTGAATAATGAATGAGCCGGTGAAACTTTAAGAATTCCTGAACCTGTTCGTATTTTTTTAAATCCGTTTGAAATTACTCTATGTTTAATCAATGCTTTTATTGGACGCCATTGAATTTCACCTTTTTTATCAAAACTTATTACCTCAAATTTTTCATTTGGAATTACTGCAAATGAATCATTTGAAGGGTTACCATAACCGTCTATATTGTTTATTATTGATTTTCTATTTTCACCAAAGTTTTCTTCGATTAGTTTTCCTATCAATTCAACTTTTACTTTTCCATTTTTTCTAAAAATTATCGGTTCGTCATGGGCTAAGGATTGGAATCCTACCCTTGTGGGGACGTTCATATTGAATAAGAATTTTTGCATTTCTTGTTTAACATCTTTATATTTTAGATTATCATATCTTATAAATGGTGCTAATAGAGAATCAAAGTTAGATAGTGCTTGAGCACCCGCCGCTTCCCCCTGAAGCGTGTAAAGATAATTTACAATCTGCATAAGTGCGGTACTGAAATGTTTTGCAGGTTTGCTCTCGATTTTTCCAGAAACTCCTTTGAAGCCTAGTAGCAATATGTCTTTAAGGTCCCACCCAACACAATATGCGCCAAGGGTGCCGAGATCATGAATATGATATTTACCATTGGTATGGGCCTCTCCTATCTCTGGAGGATAAATCTTATTAAGCCAGTAATGCGAAATTATGTTTTCTGTAGCATATACATTTAATCCTTGAAGACTATAGCTCATATTGCTGTTTTCTTTTACTTTCCAGTCCATCATTGAAAGATAGCCATCTACCACATCAATATCTTTTAAAAGACCGCCAATTTCACGAATGTCCTGATGTTGTTTTCTATAAAGAATATATGCCTTTGCTGTCTTTGCATGACCTTCTTCAATTAATGTTTTTTCAACAATATCTTGTACTTGTTCAACTGTTGGTATTTCGCCTTTTTTAAGTTCCTTTTCAAGTCTTTCAATTACCTTGTCAGTGAGTTCACCTGCTTTCTTGTAATCCTTTCCGCCTACAGCCTGGGCTGCTTTCCAAATAGCATTTGTAATTTTTATTGGATTGAAATCAGTAACTTTCCCATCTCTTTTTCTTATTTTTCTTATCATTTTTTTACATCTCCTGGTGTTTGATTAAGTAAATTTTTAACCTCTTTTTCAAAACTGGATATATCTGTAAAAGATCTATAAACAGAAGCAAACCTGATATAGGCCACATGGTCAACTTCTTTTAGTTTGTTCATCACATATTCTCCAATAATCTTGCTTTCAATTTCTTCTTTTCCAGTTCGTCTTATTTTTTCTTCAATTGATACTACTATTTCTTCTATTGTGTCAGTATCAATTGGACGTTTTTCTAAGGCTTTCATTATTCCCTTTTTGATTTTATTCTTGTCAAATTTCTCTAAACGTCCATCTTTCTTTTTAACATATATGGGAGTTAATTCAATGTATTCATAAGTAGTGAAACGCTTATTGCATTTGAGACACTCCCTTCTTCTTCTAATCGATAACGTTCCTGTATCGCGGGAGTCCGTTACTTTTGTCTCAATATGGTGGCAGTAAGGGCATTCCATCCAGCACTCTCCAGTGGGCCATAAGATACAATATATTGTACCCCCAAAATAATATCCTACAGTATATTGTATATATACCTAATATTTAAACTTTTTCATTTTTGCCTATTTTTTTATTAAATAATTACTTATTTTTTTATAAATTAATTATAGAATTAATAATTAGCGTTATGGATTTAATAAAAATCAAAATAAATTTTATTAAAAACTAAAAAAATGTCTAAATTTTTAGAATTTGTGACTTATTAACTACATTTTTTACTAATTTATTGACATTGATTTTATTTTCTTCCTCTAAAATTATCTCTAATTTCGCCATTGTTGAAGGTTTATTTGGAACAGCATTACATCCATTTGATGGTAAAATAGAAATCTCATAAGTACCTATTTTTTTAGCAATTTTTACTATATCTTCCTTATCAAATCCAATTAAAGGTCTCAAGATTGGAATTTTTACAGCATTATCAACTACTCTTATATTTTGAAGAGTTTGAGAAGCAACCTGACCAAGAGAATCACCCATAATAATTGCATCAGCTCCTTCTATCTCAGCAATTTTTTCAGCATATCTAAGTAGAATTCTTTTACAAAAAACACATGTATATTTATTGTTACAATTTTGTTTGAACGTACTAAGGCTATCCCCATGTGAAACCATATAAGTCTTCAAAGGACATAAAATAATTTTTTTAAGATGACTAACAAGAAGTGTAAAATTTTCAATTTCTCTTTGATCTGTAAAAGGTTTTATATCTCCATGAACTAAAATAATTTCATCTACTTTTTTTGAAAGTAAATAAGTAGCAACTGGGGAATCAATCCCACTTGAAATAAGAGATACAAATTTCATGATGTTTCATTAGATATATAATCAAGATATTCTATAAGACCACCTATAATTGGTATCACAATAATATCAGGTAACTCATAAGGATGAAGAGATTTTATTCTTTTTATTGTCTTATCAATATTTTCGTCAACAGTTTTAGCAATAAAGATGCATTCCTCATCGTTTTCAATTTTTCCCTCCCATCTATAAACAGATTCAATGTTTGGGATTATGTTAACACATGCAACTAATTGTTCTTCAACTAAGGTATTTGCAATTCTTCTTGCATCTTCAATATAGCCTATTGTGGAGTATATAATGGCTGCCATAATCTCCCCATTAAACTATATATAAATGGAGCCCTTAAGTGTTTTCATTTCATGGATATTTTTTCATCTGTAATCTTTTAATGATACTAATTATCTCATTATAACTCCCATAAAATAGATGACTTTTACATTTACAATCACTACAACCAAATCCTTTGATTGAAATGAGCTTTTTTGTAAAAATATGTGCAATTTTACATTCTTCTTTAACTGAATTTTTTTTATAAAAAATACCAGTAATTAATGTAAAATTTAATAAATAATCAATATGCCAATGAATTTTTTTATTACGTCTAAGATGCCTATTGATTCTTGCATCAAGTCCATTAAGCGCAGAACCAACATATACATAGAATCCTTTTTTAAAATCAAATTTACCTATTTTTCCAATATTAATAGTTTTATTTTCTTTTAATTTTATCAATAGAATGTAGCTACCTTTCATGTTAAATTATTTTTTTAATAATTTTGTCAAAATCTTTCATAAAATCGGATTTTAAAAGTCTATTAGTATTACCAATTGATTCCTCAATATTGTGGTCAAATGAAATAGAACCAAGATATGTCAAATTCATCTTTAATATACTATCTTTAACTAAATTTAAATCTTTCATTTTCATGTTTTCAATAACCCCAATAATTGGTAGATTTAGTTCTTTGAGGATTTTTAAAAGTTTATTTACAGCACCCATTGAAACTTTAGATGGAGTAGATACAATAAGAAATTCGCTTTTTTTAACAAGTCTAATAACATCAAGAGTTTCGTCACCAATCCCCGGGGGCATATCAATAATAAGATAATCTAATTCATCCCATTTAGTAATAGCAAGGATTTCAATTATAATATTAGATATATCAATACCTCTGAATGGAGAAGGTTTATCTTCAGTATAATATACAATAGAAATGAAATTTATCCCATCAATCTTTGGAGGTATAATTCCTTTTTCTTCCTCTGGAAATTTATAATTTTCTAATCCAAGAATAATATGTGAAGAAGGTCCATATAAATCAAGGTCTAAAAGTCCAACCTTGTATTCCTTTCTTGCAAGATTTAATGCCAAAGAAGAGGCAACCAAACTTTTACCAACTCCCCCCTTTCCACTTGCAACAGCAATTATTCTTTTGATTTTTAAAAGTCTTTTATCAATTATACTAAATCTAGGATCCATTCAATTTATTTCCCCACATAATTTTTTAGAAAATCCTTTGCAGTCTTTCTTGTTTTTGGGCTTGTACTATCTATTTGTTTTTCAACAAAATTAATTATTTTATCCTTGTTTTTGGCTTTAGAAAAAAATTCTGAGAAAGATTCAATTATTGCAGATTTAACAAGTTCGATTTGTTTACCTGAATGAATTTTTTCAATATTAAGAAGTAAATCAGTAATTTTTTCTTCAAGATGCGGCTTAAAGCTTACAATTTTGCTAGAAGATTTGATTACATAAATTGGAACTATTGTTTTTTCACTATTCAAATTGTTATAAAATTTATTAAAAATAGTTTCAAATTTCTTATCACTGTCGACAGCTGTTATATTGGCAATAATTAAAACTGCTGACATTTTATGATAACTATTGTTACTATCTAGATGATTTATAAAAAAATCCCAATATGGATACAATATTTCTGGTTTTTTCTCAGAAACAGTATACAACACCTTAAAACAGTTATATCTATATGTTTCATTTTTTGAAAGTAAACCATCAAGGTACTCTGATAATAAATTCGTATTTTTAATTAAATTTTCCGCATGAATATTTTGATTAATCTCCTTTCTTTCTAACTCAGATATCATTTTATTTCTCTCCTTTTATTGAAAGTATTGAAACACCTCTTCCTTTTGTAATCTCAAAATCTGGGCTTCCACATTTAGGACATCTACTATGTACAAGTGCAACTTCTGGAATAAAATGAATTGCCTCAGATTCATCTTCATCGATTCTTTTCTTTAAATCATCAAAGGTCCAATGATTATGGCAATTATTACAAACAAAATTGCTTTTTTCAGATTTAATTTTAATTTTTACATTTTTAAGTTTTTTTCCTTGATCTTTGATTAATTCACCTATAGCAAACTCAAAAATGTCTTGTTCAATTTGTTGCAATTCACCAAGACCAACTACAATTTCCTTAATTTTCTTAATTTTTTCTTTATCTGCGGCATTAACTGCTGTAGTTATTATTGATTCGGCAAGAGCCCATTCATGCATAGGAAAAACAGATAGAATAAATACTGGTTTAAATCTTACTGTGGAAAAATAGAAAAAGTATATGGAAATAACCCATTTGGAATTTATCATGAATAATGAAAAAAGTAAACTATTAAAATATAGAATTGAACACATCGATATAAAATTATTCAACAGTATTCAATTAATAGAATCATTCGAAAATATGGCTTTTCAATCTAGAAACCTTGCAAGGGCCTGCAAAATCTATGATAAGATGTTAAAGGATAATGATTGTACAAACATTCTATGTTTGGCAGGATCTCTTGTTAGTGCTGGGCTTAAAAAAGTAATTATTGATTTAATTAATTATAATATGATAGATATTGTTGTATCCTCTGGTGCAATTATTGTTGATCAGGATTTTTTTGAAGGTTTGGGATTTTATCATTATAAAGGTTTCATAAATGCAGATGATGATAAGTTAAGAAAACTAAAGATAGATAGGATATATGATACTTTTATTGACGAAGAAAATCTTAGAGATTGTGATAATACTATTAAAAAAATTGCAGATTCATTAAAGCCGGGAGCCTATTCTTCAAGAGAATTCATAAGAGAGATGGGTAAATATCTTAATAAAAACGGTAAGAATTCAGAATCATTTGTATTTGCTGCATATAAAAAAGAAGTCCCTATTTTCTGCCCAGCATTTTCAGATTCCAGTGCTGGATTTGGTCTAGTTCATCATCAAACAGAAAAAAAGAATCATATCTCTATTGATTCTGTAAAGGATTTCAAAGAGCTCACTGAATTAAAAATAAAATCAAAAGAGACAGGGCTTCTTATGGTTGGTGGTGGAGTTCCTAAAAATTTTGTTCAAGATATTGTTGTTGCAGCAGATATTTTGGGTGTTAATGCACCTATGCATAAATATGCTGTTCAGTTGACTGTTGCCGATGAAAGAGATGGAGCATTATCTGGTTCAACATTTAAGGAGGCAAGTTCCTGGGGAAAAGTTAAACAAGGCTTAGAACAAATGGTGTATGGTGAAGCAACAATTACATTTCCACTTCTTGCAAGCTATGCTTATCATAAAGGAAGTTGGAAACAAAGAAAACCAAAAAAACTAAATAAGGTATTCCCTCATTGAACCTTTTATATTTAAGTGAATTAGGATGGTGGAATTAAAAAATTCAATATTACTTGAGGCTGTAATTACTGCTATTTATAATGTTGCAAGTAGAAGAACTTCTTTTAAATTTGCAGATGAATCTATTGGTTCAACTATTAAAACACTGGAAGGAAAATATGATTTTTTAAAATATGTAGATATAAATAAAAAAGATAGCACTGAAGGTGGATTTGCTGTTAGCGTCTCATCAGACATTGACAGTGTTAATCCTATGCTTGTAGGAAAAGCAATAGAAGCACTTATGAGAGTCATTTATAATGATATAAACTCAGAAGCAGGTCTTTATTTTGTTTCTGAGGTAAAAGAAAATGCTGGTAAAGAGATTACTAGAATGATTGAAGATTGTGATGTCGACCTCAGACAACTTCAGCTTGAACAACACTATGCTTACCAGCGGAGGGAAAGAAAAAGAAACATTGCTGAAGCTACAAGAACAGGTAAATTTACTCATGGAAAACCTGAGAATTTAATAGGCTATACTTGGGATAAGGTTTCCCATTGGAAGCATGAACCAGGTAGCAAATATTGTAATTTATATGACAAAGAAGGAAATATTTTGGATAGGTTAAATTTAGATAGAATTATTCAAAATTATGTTGAGAGGCTTTCTGGATACATTGATGTTGATCCTCGTGAAATTGAAAAAGAAGCAAGTATCTACGAAAAGGAATACAGGCTTCTAAAATTACTACTTGAACGAGATATGGATGCAGAAACAGCGATGCATATTTTAAAAATTAATAGAGATGAACTAAATAAAATAATAAGTAAACTTTCCCAGATGGAGATGTTGCAATATACAGATTTTAACACAGTAGAGTTGACAAATATTGGTATTGGTTATTTATCAAAAAAAGAACCAAAGAAATAATTTTCTAAATTACTGCCTGATTGGTTTGTACTATACTTTTTTTTCGTTTTGGTGATAAAAATATTGCAATTGAAAAAATAATTGCAGATATTATCACAATTGATGCACCGATTGGAAAGTCAGAGAATAATGATAACAGAAAACCTATAAGACAGCTGATAATTCCAATTATTGGAGAAAATATAAAGATTTTTTTAAAATCATAAAAGAATTGGTAAGCAGTTGATGTTGGATTTATAATCAAAGCAAAAACAAGTAAGCCTCCTACAATTCTTATAGATAGTGAAACAGCAATACCTGTTAAAAACAATATTGCAAAATAATATAACCTGGTGTTAATACCAGAGGATTCTGCAAGCTTTCTATGAAACATTATAGAAATTAATTCTTTATAAAATACAATAACAAAAATGACCATTATAAAAGAAAATAATGATAATAGTAATAAATCATTATAACTAACAGAAAAAATACTTCCCCATAAAATTCGAAGAGCCCTTGCACTTGCAGCATTGCCAGGGACAAAATTTAGAAAAATAAAAGCAAGAGCTATCATGAATGAAAAAAGAAATCCGATTACGATGTTACTTTCAAGGCGCGCTTTTTCTACAAGAGGGCCTAAAATAAGTGCGATTCCAAAAGAAAAAATAATAGCCCCTATCATAGGATCAATAGATATCATCAAACCAAAAGCTGCACCTGCAAAAGCTGCATGAGACATTAAGTATCCAATTGACGCAAGATTCATTCGAACGACAAAGGCACCAGTAGTTGAACATGCAAATCCAGCAAGTAACGCACCAAGAATTGATGTAATTAATAATGTAGAAGGAAAATCGATCATATTTTTCCTCCATTTCCATTGAAAATGCTATTTATTATATCAGATTTAAAAATTTTTTCTCTACTTCCATCCATAATAATTTTACCATGGTCAAGGACAATTATTCGCTTACATCTAGATGGTACAAAATTTAAATCATGAGACACAATTAAAATTGTAATATTTTTTTTCTCATGGATTCTATTTAGAAGTGTTTCAACTTGTTTGCGAGAGGCATAATCAAGGTTTGAAAATGGCTCATCTAAAAGAAGTAATTTTGGGTTTTGTGCAAGAGCTCTTGAAAGTAAGATTTTTTGAAATTCTCCCCCTGAAAGCTTACCAATGGGTCTATTGGCAAAATCAATCATTCCAACAAGACCCATACTATACCATACTATGTCCCAATCACTTTTTTTGGCAAATCTAAATGTACCAATTTTTCCAGTTCTACCAGACATCACAATATCTTTACAAAGGAAAGGTGCAAGAGGATTCATCTCAAAATTTTGTATTACATATCCTATTTCTTTTCTGATTTCTGATTTATGTTTTCTAATTTCTTTACCAAAAACAAAACCTTGTCCTTTGTTATGAGAAAGAAGCCCATTTATTGTCTCTAAAAGTGTTGTTTTTCCAGCACCATTCGGTCCAATAATTGATATAAATTCGCCTTGTCTTATTGTTAGATTAACATCATAAATAACTGGTAATCTCTCGCCTTCATATACCGTTTCAATGTTTACCAATTCAATTATATTTGAATTTTTTTTCATAAACTCTCAAAAAATTTCAAAAAGCTCTATATCAGGTTTCTGATAAAGTTTCTCGGAATAACTGATAATATTTTGTTCTGTAACAGTTGTATCAATTTCATTTTTTATAGACTTGCGCAGGAGTATCTCAACTTGTTTTCCATCATTATTTGAGAAACGCACTTTAGGAATATTTCCCGAGACCACCTTTAAGTTACCCTTACCTAGTGTACATCCAGAACTCATTTGGATACCATCAATTATACATGACATTGGAGGTTTTTTACCAGTCCAGACATGAGCTTTTTTGCCAAAGGGGTTTTTTCCAAGTTTTTCATTAGCAATTTTTCCCATTCTATAACCAATAACTGCATACGGTCCAATATGTCCATGAAACTCCTCAATATTTTTCAATGCATCATCCAATGTTATCACCATTATTTTTTATTATACATTATTAAAAAAGTAAATGTTAGTATTATGAAAATTACTGTTAATATCAAAAATATATTTCTTTGTAGTTCTAAATCAGATACTTGGTTCTCAAGTTCTGCTAGCTCTCCTTGTTTATATTCATAAGTAGCAATTCCTTTAACCAACTGATCGACATTGTAGGTCATCATATCTAGATATGTTTTTGTCCCCGGAATTGCATCTGGAAAGTTTGTAAATATTACATGACTTGCACCTGATTCTGAAGCGACTCGTGCTCCGAAATCTGTTCCGCTTTGAAGATTATCAATAACCGCATAAATATCATTTGAGGAAGCAGCATCTATAACATCAAGTTCATCTTTTAAAGAAAGACCTTGTGGAGGACCATAAGAATATGTAACATTCAATCCAAGATATTCAATGAACTCCTTTAGCCACCCCATACAAATGACTTTTTTATCAAAATAGGTATTATTTTGTATTTTGTTCTGTAGTTCTATAAATTTATTATCAATTTTATTTATGTAATCTTCTGCATTTGCATGAATTGTATAATTTAACTCAGGATATAATTTCCCAAGTTCAGATGTTAAATATTCAATATAGTTTTTTGCTCCAGAAGGATAATTCCATTCACCCATGTCTTTACATTCAATTAAATCACCTGAAGGATTGTAGGTCAATAAATCCCCAAGCCATGGTTCCATAGTTGGTGAACCAAATGATATAATGATATCTGCTGTCACAATTTTATTAACATCACTTGGTGTCGTATCATAAAATGCTGGACATATTCCTGGAGGCATTATATATACAATGGTTACATTTTTAGTCATAAGATTTGATACAAAATCAGCAAGAACTGAGTTTGTGCAAACAATATTTTTTGTTTCTTCATCAGCATTTGCGTTTATAGTAAGGTTTGAAAATAATATTAACGTAATTATAGTAAATAAAACAAATTTCTTATTCATATCATTATTTCCCCCAAATTTTGTAATGTCCTCTAACATAGTTTAAAATAAAAGCTTTTTGGTAGCAAAAAATTTAAATTCGTGCTACGATTATCTGTTAATCGTGTTACTATGGTTGAAAAAATTGTGAGATTTGGAGTATCTATTAAACCAGATTTATTAACTAAATTTGACAAGATGATTAAAAAAGAAGGTTATGAAAATAGATCTGAAGCAATTAGAGATTTGGTTAGAGCGAGCATAATTAACGAAAAAAGAAAAAATCCAGATGAAAATGTAATTGGAACTCTAACAATGATATATGATCATCACACAGGAAATTTAACAAACAAACTTTTAGACCTGCAACATAACCACCATAGCGAAATTCTTTCAACGACACATATACATATAGATCATCATAATTGTCTTGAAGTATTAGTTTTAAAAGGAAAATTAGGAAGAATCCAAAAACTAGCTGATACTATTAAGGCATTAAAAGGAATAAAACATGGAGAATTAGTAATTACAAAAAGATCCTTGTAATATTATTTTTCCATAACTTGATTAAGTTCTTTAACAAATTGTTTAACGTCTATTCCATGAACTGCTGCAATATCTTTTATTTTTTCAAATGAGGCAGCAATACAACCTATGCATCCCATATTGTATTTTGCAAAAACTGCAGTTAACTCAGGATGTTTTTCAATAACCTCTCTTATATTCATATCTGCCGTGATTTTGCCACATGTCATAATCTACACCTATATGGTAAAAAAGGTTATTGGAATACCCCTAATAATGTTTACTATCGTGTATCTTAGTGGTGAGGAGAAGCCGGACGGCGTCCCGGAAGGAGAGGAAAAAAGAGTAATTATCCAAGTCTGAGGTGACCGTCCGGTGGGATCACTTTAAAACAAGAAAGATAAATATTAATATTTAAACAAAAACAAAGGTTCACTGAAAGTATTAATAGGCTTTATCTGAAAGGATTATTTTATCTATAAAATCTATTAAAAAGAAATAATAATCTTGCCAATATTGGGAAACGTTCTAACAACCAATGATACCAATCATTATAATCTCTGGTTCTTGAAATCGTAACTTCATATATTCCCCAGGGACTTAAAAGATCATTACTATCCATTGTTTGAGCTCTTATTGTATAATTACCTTTCTTTCTCCAAGAATAATTATATTTAACAATTGAACCTGAAGGAAATGGACCATCCCATTTACTTGGTGTTCCATGTTCCCAATCTATATGTATCCATAATAAATCGCCATCAAGATCAGATATTGAAAAATTATATTCATACCATACTCCTTTTCTCCCATTTGTTGGACCACTAATTACTGGTTGATTTGGACGAGTATTATTCCAACCATTAGGATTCATAAAAGGATATCTATCCTCATTATCACCACCAGGAATTTGATAAGGTATATCACCTATTCCATCTCCATCGTTATCTGTACCATTATAGTCATCCCAGTAGTTTCCACCAGATGGATAACCATTATCCCAAGTATTATTACATTCATCATAGGCTTTCTTTGAGTTGTTTATAAAGTTGTTGTGATATATTGTATTATTGTTGCTTAGAGAATATATGTATATACCAGATTCACTATTTGAGATTAGATTATTTATTATATTATTATTTGAACATGAATCACATATTTGAATACAAGAACCACCTCCAAAAAACTTGTTATTAAAAATTATATTATCGTAAGAATAGTATGCTATTGATAAACAACAACCCCATTTTTTATGATTAATGTAATTATAAGAAATTAAATTATTCCTTGAATTATGAATCGATATACATGTACAACATCTAGTTTTTAAAAAATTGTTCTGGGTAATAGTATTATTATTTGAGTCCCGAAGTTGTAAACCATGCCAATTATTTAAGAATTGGTTATCTATGATTATGTTATTATTTGATGCTTCCACAATCATTCCAAAATAACCATCCCAGCTGATAATGTTATCAAATATATTGTTGTTGTAAGATGAATGAATGTAAATATCAATATAGTTGAATGATATTATATTTTCTGAGATAGTATTGTTATTACAGTTATCAGATAGTGAAATACCATAAATATAATCATAATAATATTCACCTGTTATATTGTTGCCATGAATATAATTACCAAAAGCATAATTTGAAAGGTGTATTCCATAAACCCAATAATGAGATATATTATTATTTATTATAATATTATAATTTGAAAGTATTTCAATTCCTACCGCTCCACCATGAAGGATATTATTTCCTGAAATTGTATTGTTATCTGAACATATTTTAATACCAATGTAATCCACCCAATCTATTGAAAATCCACTGATATTTACCCAATCAGCAGTAATACAGATAGCATCATTATCAATATATCCATAAATAATGGTTGTATCCTTACACTCACCAACAAGATTTATTGATTTATCAATAACTATATTTTCACGATATGGAGATGAATCATCATAAATAAAAACAGTATCCCCATCAATTGCATCATCAATTGCATCCTGGATCTTAGTGTAGTTTCCAGGGCCAGTTCCACCGACATACAGAGTTTTACCAATATACACAGTATACCGTTGTGTGTCCATATAATTATGATCATCATGCACCAATAACGTAACTGGGTAATAACCTGTCTCATCCCATATATATTCTGTTATTGGACTATCTGAGCTTTCATCAAATATAAGATCGTTATTCCAATCCCATTCATACAATATGATTTCGCCATTTTCGGTATAACTACTGGAGGCATTAAATTCAACGGTCTCACCAGGTAGGAGGTACCGAGGAGACCAAGTAAAATCTGCAGTAGGTTGGTAAAATCTGTCGGGATCAATAATGAGTGCTGATAGCTCTGCACCGCCCTGGAACTCTCCAACAAGTGTACATTCTCCAAATTCTTTATCCACCTGGTATAACTCACCTTCCTCAGTAAAAATAGATAAATAAAGACAGTCATCTTCTATACAATAATCAAGAATTGCATTACCATTTATATCAATTCCAAGTGGGCCAATAAATTCAGTATCACCAGTATCTGGATCGATTGCATATAAACCGTTGTTAACATATTCAACACCATATAAGCGTTGCCAAAGAAAATCAAAAGCAATACCACCCATTTTACTACCCTCAGGTAAACCAAATGAGCCAATAAAAGTTTGCTCTCCAGAATATTCATTAACTTCATAAAGCGATGTATTAGCCGCTCCATGTAGTTCACCAACATCAACCCATGCTAAATCATTTAAATGTACACCACCGCCACCAATCTCAACCATATAACCAGAATCAAAATCAATCTTCCATAATTTCCCATTACCATATTCACTACAATACCATCCTCCCCATGTCCATGCACCACCCACCATAGGAGCAGGAGAAGAAGTACTCCATAATTGCGATATATTACCTGGATAATTTAAAGAAAAATAAACTGGACCTTCAACTAATTGACCACTGGGATCATTTTTACAGTAACCATAACTAATAATATCCCGATTTAATAATTCCTTAGAAATATCAAATGTATCCAGTGGATTATCAAAAATAACTTTTTTTACTATATTTCCAGTAGATGAAACAACGCTCATTCCAATAAATAAAAGAATAATAACTAAAACAGTAGATTTTCTGAAAAAGATATTCTTTTTTTCCAAAATTTAATACCTCCCTCAAAATAATATCCAATTATTAGTATTTAAAACATTATGCTAATTTTCGTCATATATAGAATATAAAATAATTTATATGTGCATGATTATAAAGGAAATTAATAGATAAAATCTTTTTAATCTATATATCAAAAAGAACTTTAACATAAAATGGTCTTTTCTTTTTTACCTCAAGCATATGATAGGTAACAGCTTTTATTTCTGCACCAACTTTATGTTTTGATAGATTGAATTTTTCACCAAAAACCTTAGCAGATAGTTTATTTTCCTTTTCATCAAGATCAACTTTGAAAAAACCAAAAACAAGGTTCTTTGCACTATTTAAAAAAAGAAGGTCAGATAGAAAATCCACAAGCAATTGTTCCAGGTCAGGTGCTTCAAGCTCGATATTATATTGACCAATATTCTCAATTTCAGATTTATCTGTAATTATGTCAAACATTCCCTTTGCAGCATTTTCAAATGCTTCAGAAATGGATTTACCGTATGCCTTTACACCCACATCTGCGGTGTGATCAATTAGTTCATAAGTTTTCATAACATTTTCTTTTCCGTGATTATTCTTGGGATGAATATTTGATATTTAAAGATTGATATATCTAAGTGAATTCATTTGCTGTAAAAACAAAATTAATCTTTGATCAAGGTTTTCTTCTTTTTGAAATTCTTTTTCTAAAATTTTTAAAATTTCTTTTACATTTTTTTTTCCATCACAGTTTTTCCAAACAAGAGACCCAAGCTTATCCATATTTGCAGAAAAATAATTTTCCTTTTTAATAACTTTACAAAAAGATTTACCAATATTGCTCTTGAACTTTGGTGTTTTAATCTCAACAAATCCTTCTTTATTTGTTGACCATTCAAGCTCTGCCCTTTTTGGAATAAATAAAAGAAATTCATCAATTGTTGGTAAACGTGGTTTTTTTGGTTTATTCTTCCTTAACAAAGATTTCCCTCAGCGGGATATATGCAAGGAGAGCTGCAATAAACAACCATATTAGTATGGCAGGTAGTATCGGTGGGAATTTAAATATTGCAAAGTCAAATCCACCTATTATTAGGAATGCTACAGTAACACCCATCAATGCTTCTCCAGCAATAAGCCCAGCAGTGAGAAGAAGACCTGTTCTTATAACCTTTTCTTTTGGTTTCACACCGGTTTGCTTGATAGCAAGTTCCCAATCGGAAATTTCCTCTTCTTCAGCACTTCCATATTTCCTCTCAATAAACTTGTTTGTAATATGTCTTACAATACCACCGCTAAAGATAGGAACGCTTAGCGTAAAAGGAAGATAAATTCCAATAGCTACAGGAAGTACTGGTAGGTCAATTAGTATCAATACAAAAGCAAGTACCATTCCTGCAAAGACAAAAGGCCATACCATTTCGCCAGTGAGTACTCCTTCAACGATACCAGCCATCAAAAATGCTTGAGGTGCAGCAAGATCTGGACTACCTATATGATAAGCTTTATCAAGTGCTTGTACCACAAATGCAAGAATTGGTGCTGCGGCAAGTACTCCAATCATTTCTGCAATCTGCTGATTTCGTGGTGTTGCCCCAACCATTTGACCACATGCCATAGACTGCAGCACGTCACCCGATATCGCTGCTGCACAACAAATAACAGCAGCAATTAAAATTGCGACCCCAAAGGCACCAGCTCCACTAAGTCCAAAACCAAGTAAAATCAAAGTAGTAATCAGTAAAACTGATACAGTCACACCAGAGATAGGGTTATTTGATGAACCCAGTAGTCCAGCCATATAACCAGCTATTGCACTAGCAATAAATGCAAAAAGTATTGCAAAAACAGCCATAAAAGCAGAAACAGGCCAATTGTCAGATATCATTCCATAAACTAAAAATACTGGAATGGTAAGAGCACCTATTGCGAGAAATACAAATTTGAAGTTAATATCTCTATCAGTACGTTTTTTTGCCGCAGCCTGACCGCCCTTAATACCAACTATTGCTTCCTTGATACCACTTGCAAGATTAGCTCTTAATTTAAAGATAGTATAAAGGCCACCGACTACCATTGCACCGACACCGATATATCGAATGTAGCTTCCCCAGATGTTAAAAAAACCCCAGATAAATTTACCTGTCTCAAGATTTCCACCACCCAGATTTAGAACATCAGCATAAATCTGAGGATCAGATAGTGGTGGAGTTGGAAGTCCTGTTGCAAGAACAATTAATGGTGCAAGAATAACCCATCCAAGAAGTCCTCCAACAAATACAAATGATGCAATACGCGGCCCAATAATCCAACCTACACCAAGAAGAGCAGGAGATGCAGCAATACCACCATAAAGATAGCCAGGATTTGCACCTGACCCAATATTATATCTTCCGATATTCACAATTCCATGAATAGTGCCACTAACTGCCTTCATAGCTACTTGTGTAAACTTAAAAATTGCTGCGACAAGAACGCCTACAACAAGCCAAATACCACTAACACCACTTTTAGCTTCTGTTTCACTTAATTCCTCACCACCAACAGTTGTAGTAAGAACAGCCGCAACCGCAACACCCTCAGGAAATGGAAGATCAGTTTTAATAATGAGTGCCCTTCTAAGAGGAATCATCCATAAAACACCAATTACACCTCCAAGAAGTGCTATAATTGTTGTTTCAAAATATTGAATCTCAGTCCAAGTCCCAAGAAGAACAAGTGCGGGAATTGTAAAAATAACACCTGCTGCAAGTGCTTCACCTGCTGCAGCACCCATCATACCAAGATTTACCTCAAGAATAGTTCCTTTAAAGGGTCTAAGAAGAGCAAAAGCCATAACAGCACCTGGAATTACCGCAGATACTGTCATACCAGCATAAAGACCAAGATATGCGTTTGCCGCTCCAAGAATTATAGCAAGTAATGCTCCAACAAGTACAGCTTTTATTGTTAATTCAGATATCGTTTTAGATGGGGGAATAAAGGATTTGAAATCATCTCTAGATGTCATAAGAATTACCAATTTTAAGATTATTTATTATTATCTGTTTACTTTATTATTAATATATTTTCCTATTTATAATACCATCGATTTATCTAATTTACCCATATGTAAATATTTAGTAATCTGCAAAACAAAACCTATATTTTAATATTACTATAAAATTATAAATCAACGTGATAACGCAAAATCCCTGCAATACCATTGAAGGCTGAATAAAGAGAATCTCCTTCTTCACTACCAAGTGAAATAATCTCTACTTTACCACTAGTTTTTTCAGTTAAATCAGAAAGTTCATCAATTAAATCAATTTTTTCCACAATCTCCATAGGTGAGGAATTATTACATTTAGGG
>SMTZ1_10000505_pt1 | contig 36437 bp, 20 predicted proteins | sample DeeMarSWOR136_30_FD_25667 | JGI IMG/M metagenome (IMG submission 25667)
ACCGTCGGAAATAAATATTTTAAATCGTTGCCTTTGTCCAAAGAATTGCTAATGCAACAGGATGTGGTTGTTATTACGGCGGATCATTCAAGTTACGACGCAGAATTTATTGTAAAGCATTCAAAGTCAGTTGTTGACACCCGAAATTTAACCAGGAATATTCACAATGATCTCTACAAAATTGTGAAACTGGGTTCTGGACGTGGCTTTTATGCTGATATTTTTGAATCGAAATAAATTGATGTAAAATTACTAAACTTTTCAAAATAGTGTGTCTTCGCTGTACAATTAAAAATATGGAAGTGATATTAAGATGGATTGATGGAGTATTGGATTATTGGATCGGGGAATTCTCCATTAATCCATCACTCCAATACTCCTCTTCAGTTCGCATGGCAATAGTTCAGCACCCTGATCCAGTTAAAAACTGACAAGATCGTACAAACTCATTGAACGTTGGATAGAGTCATTCAGAATCTTTCGCCACTACATGGCTTAAGAGACTTTAAATTCTAAACCATTCGTCACGCTCTATGAGAATGCCTCCCGGTATTCGTTCTTTATCATTTATTGAGGTAACTGGACACGGTTTTTAACAATATCATAATTAATACGGGATGGCTGGTGAGCTGCTTCTATTAATTTGTTGAATTATTAAAAATCTTGCTTTTATCTTTAAAGCCTTAGTGGACTTTTAAAATCAACAAAATCCTTGACATAGTATCTTATTTGACATGAAAATTGAATACAGCAACTTCTATACCCATTTAGTGTTCAGCACATTAGGGCGGCCAGCACAAGAATTTGATAATAAGGTGGGCACGGGGTATTGTCCTTTGTCTACTAAGGTTATTGCTTATAGTGCTATCCGCTTTAATCAGGTGCATACGATAGGTAACCTAACTTATTGATGAATTTCATAATATATGACCACTAAAATGTACAAATATTGTTAGCATTAAATGTTGGGCTGTTATTTTATTAAGCTGAGCAGCACAAATAGACAAAAATATAATAAAAATGATAAGTTATTAAGGACTTGCATCATGGTAAGACATCAAAGGACACCAATCAAAGTTTTGAATATAGTTGGCGCCAGGCCAAATTTCATGAAAATCGCCCCGATCCATCGACTGATGGAAGCTGCTGAGGGAATTGAGCCCGTTTTAGTTCACACTGGGCAGCATTATGACAAAGTCATGTCAAAAGTATTTTTCAAGGATTTGGATCTTCCAGAACCGAAAATCTATCTTGGCGTCGGTTCAGGATCCCACGCCCAGCAGACCGGGGCGATTATGATTGAGTTGGAAAAAATCATGTTTGAAACTTCGCCTGACCTTATACTGGTCGTCGGCGATGTAAACTCAACTATGGCTGCGGCACTGGTTGCTTCAAAATTGATCATTCCAATTGCACATGTTGAAGCAGGGCTTCGCAGCTTTGACCGTAGCATGCCCGAGGAGATCAATCGTGTTGTAACTGATGCCCTGGCTGATTTTCTTTTTGTAACTGAAGAGAGCGGACGAAGAAATCTGCTAAACGAGGGGGTAAGGGAAGAAAAGATATATCTTGTTGGAAATGTAATGATCGACTCGCTGCTGCAATTTCAGCAGAAAGCGACAAATTCTAAAGTTCATTCAGAATTGCACTTGGATAATCAACCTTTTGCATTATTAACTTTGCACCGTCCCAGCAACGTGGACAATCGGGCGAATTTCACCAACATTTTGAATGCATTGGAACGTATTGAAAAAGAAATTTCCATCATTTTTCCGATCCACCCCAGATCAAGGAAAATGATCGAGCAATTTAACTTCAGCGCAAAAATTGAACAAATGACAAATTTGAAGTTAATTGATCCTATTGGATATTTAGATTTTTTGCATTTGATGCAGAATGCAAAATTCGTTTTATCAGATTCTGGGGGAATTCAGGAAGAGACCACTGTTCTTGGGATCCCTTGCCTCACGCTTCGGGAAAATACTGAGCGCCCCGTAACAGTTGAGTTGGGAACGAATCGTATTGTTGGTATGGATACTGATAAAATTGTTACAGAGAGCCTTAAAGTATTATCAGGACAATCAAAAAAGGGTGAAATTCCCCCATTGTGGGATGGAAATGCTGCACAGCGAATTGTAAATATTATCAGCGAAAAGTTAGTTTGAGATGTTTCTATTTCAGTATCAAATGGGTGAATTTCGTTCACAATGAGTAAAGATATTTTGACCGCTGAATTACTCTACTTTTTCAAAATACGCGAATTAATAGTTAGCGAAATTTGTTTGATTCGCGGTATTCGCAGTCTAATAACTTTAGGATTCTAACTCACCCAGGTTAGGATAATAAAAGCAGCTAAATAAATTGATTTTAAAGAATGAGAAAATAGTGTTTGAATCGAGGGAACGAAGCACTTTTTAAATCAGTAGAATAATTAAATTAACTATATTTGTAACGTAATTTCTTGTTTTTGTGGTAAATTTGGATTTTATGAGTCTGCTCTAAAAAGATCGAAAATAATAAATTCCATTTGATTATGTAGTTGCAAAGCATTTTCTTCCGAAGGCACATCCCTAACTTCGTTCAGTTTCAGTTTAGTTACACTGAAGAGAGATGAGAATAATTTTTTAGAGTAGCTCATTAGTGTCTTTGCTTAAATTATAAATTTCGAATCGGTCTTTTTTATGCTAATTGCTATTTTTGCTTTTTGCTCATTTCTAATATTTTATGTTTATTTAGGTTATCCACTAATCATCATTATTATCGCCTCACTAAAAAATAAAACAGTTCAAAAAGATGAAAAATTCAAGCCAAGTGTGACAATGATCGTGGCTGCTTTTAATGAAGAAAGTGTTATTGAAGAAAAAATTAAGAATTGTCTTTCACTTGATTATCCAAAAGAAAAATTTGAAGTTATCATTTTTTCAGACGGTTCGACAGATAGAACCGATGAGATTGTTAGAAAATACAAGGATGGTGGGATTCAATTAATCCAGTTGGCTGAAAGAAAAGGAAAAACAGCAGGACAAAATCTTGCGGTTAGCTATGCCAAAAATGAAATAATTGTTTTCTCTGATGCCAATGCTTATTACAGAGAAGATGCCATTCGGAAAATTGTAAGAAATTTCAATGATCCTGAGGTTGGTTGTGTTTGCGGCGAGCTTGTCTATTACAGTGAAAACAAGAGCTTAATTGGTGATGCTGAAAATGTATACTGGGACTATGAAAAATATATTAAAAGACAGGAGGATAAAGCGGCATCAATTCTGGGAGCGAATGGATCTATTTACGCAATTCGAAGGAACTTATTCGTACCCTTACCGGAAGATATCATCAGTGATTTCATTGAACCGCTCAAGATAATCGAGCAAGGTTACCGTGTTGTATATGAACCGGAGGCGCTCTCTTTTGAGCAATCGACGACGAATTTCCAAGAGGAGTATCAAAGAAAAAAGAGAATCATCAGCCGTAGTTTCTTCTCATTAATTCATTTTAAAAGGTTTCTAAATCCATTCAAATATCCTCTGCTAAGTTTTCAATTAATTTCTCATAAGATATTAAGGTGGCTAATACCGATTTATTTACCGATAATTTTCATCATTAATCTATTTTTATTAGATTCCATATTTTTTCAAGTGATGTTTGGTTTACAAATTTTTTTCTATCTTACAGCACTGCTGGGTTATATCCTTGAAAAAAATAAATGGCATAACGTATTTTTTTATACACCGTTTTATTATTGCCTTGTTAATATCGCCTCATTAAAAGCGATTTTAACCTATTTCATTAAACGAAAAAAGGTTATTACCTGGAATCCCATCAGAGTAAAAAACCAGTAAATGCCCAAGCCTATTGAAAAAATATTACTTATAACTAGTGATTTTATCGCCATCAACCTGACTTTTTTATTTTGGATTTTATTACGAAATATATTAGGTTACTATACGGAGGCTGGACAGGGATTTCTATTTAATTTCTACCTATCCGTCATTCTTTTCCTGTTCATGTTCTTTTTATTTTTTTTCTTCGGTCTTTACAAGTCCTGGTACGCACAGTCAAGATTCGATGAATTTGTCGCAGTTTTAAAAACAATATCCATCGGTGTATTTCTAATATTTATTCTTACTGTTGATGTTCGGGTTGATCTTAAGTCCACACCATCTGTGAGTAGAATAATTATTATTTCTTACTGGTTGATGCTGGTTTTTTTTGTTAGTTCTGGAAGAATATTGTTACGAACCATTCAGAGAAAACTTCTTGAAATTGGTTTCGGCAGACGAAATACTTTGATCATCGGATGGAATAGTAAAGCACAAGAAATTTATGATAAGATACACGAATATCCTGCGCTTGGCTATGATGTTATTGGATTTATTTCTCCAGTACCTAAAGATGTCGGAGAAAATCACCATGGAGCGACGGTGCTTGGTTCATATAGGGATATTGTACGTGTTGTTGAAAATAATAATGTTGAAGAGATTATTATTGCAGCAAGTAAAAGTTCTCCAAAAGAGGTAATAAAAATTATCTCACGCTGTGATGCACTGTTAGTTAATTTAAAAATCGTCCCTGATCTTTACGATATTGTAATGGGCTATGGGAGAACCAACCAGATTTATGCTTTTCCGCTAATAGAAATTTTACCACAAATGATGCCGCAATGGGAACAGCGGATTAAGCGTTTGATAGATATAGCGGTCTCGGTTATTGTGTTAATGTTATTTTCTCCGTTATGGATTTTGGTTGCAATTCTCATAAAATTAGAATCTCCAGGTGATATTCTGTTTAAACAAAAAAGAGTTGGCAGAGATGGAAAAATTTTTACCATTTATAAATTCCGATCTATGGTACAAGACGCTGAAAAAGAAACAGGTCCAGTTTGGGCAGGAAAAAAAGATCCACGTGTAACTTTTATGGGAAAAATTATTCGAAAATTAAGAATTGATGAAATCCCACAGTTCATAAATGTGCTCACGAATGATATGAGTTTAATAGGACCACGACCAGAAAGACCTTATTTCGTCGAGAAGTTGAAACGAAAAATTCCACTTTATACGCGAAGATTACGGATGAAACCGGGAATTACTGGATGGGCACAAATTAAAGGTGGGTATGATACAACTATTGAAAACGTAAAGAGAAAATTAGAATTTGATCTTTTTTATATCGAAAATGTCTCACTCCGAATGGATCTCAAAATACTCATGCACACGATTTGGATAATGCTTCGGGGCAAAGGACAATAATTAAAACTTCTCAAATCTAATAACATCAAAATATTATAGTTTAACAGAACTTTTAACCGAGTCGGGTGTTTAATAGCTTATATTTTTAAATAAAAAGTAATAGTATCCTTTAAATTAAATCCGATGCATCTGTTTAGTCATTTGAAACTTATTTAGAAAAAACACTGTGAACTATAGACTTAGCATTCTCCCCCTTTTTTCCATCCCTCTTTTGCAAAGAGAGGGTGAGTAAAGAGGTTAGTTTGAAAGTCTTGGACTTAGAAACGTTGTCTTTCTTCACATGGCTAACCAGATATAATTCGATAAATGTGACTAATCCGCGAGGGCAACGATGCTGGACATCAAATTCATTCGCAATAATATAGATAAGGTGAAAAAAGCGATAGAATTAAAAAATGATTTTGCTGATATCGATAAATTATTGGAAATCGATTACAAAAAACGACAGACTTTAAGCGAGGTTGAAGAATTAAAACATCGACGGAATAAAGTTTCCGAAGAAATCGGGACACTGAAAAAGAGCAAACAGGATGCTTCAGCATTAATTCAAGAAATGAAATTGGTTTCTGATAACATAAAACAATTGGATGATAAGATCAAAAATTATGATGAAGAAATTTACGATATTTTAATCCGAATCCCCAATATCCCTCATTCCTCGGTACCTGAGGGCAAAGATGAGACAGCGAATGTTGAGGTCAAGCGTTGGGGTAGTTTACCTGAGAAAGATTTTACATCGAAACCTCATTGGGAAATTGGAGAGCGATTAGGAATCCTCGATCTGGCAGGAGGCTCTCGGGTGGCGGGTTCCTCTTTCATTAATTATAAAGGGCTTGGTGCCCGATTGCAGCGCGCTTTAATTACATTTATGCTCGAACTCCATATTCAGAAACATGGCTATACAGAGGTTTATCCGCCATTTATTGTAAATCGGGACAGCATGTTTGCAACCGGTCAGTTGCCTAAACTTGAAGAGGATATGTATATCACTTCGGTAGATGACCTTTTTCTGATCCCTACCGCAGAAGTGCCAGTAACAAATTTACTGCGCGACCAGGTGCTGAAAGGGGAGGATTTACCTGTTTATTATACAGCTTATACACCCTGCTTCAGACGTGAGGCAGGAACTTATGGCAAAGATACACGCGGCTTGATTCGTATCCATCAATTTGATAAAGTGGAAATGGTCAAGTTTGTTAAGCCAGAGACCTCCTATGATGAATTGGAAACACTGCTTCAAAATGCAGAAGAAGTGTTACAGTTACTTGAGTTGCCATACCGAGTTTTGAGCCTTGCTACTGGCGACTTAAGTTTCGCCGCAGCAAAATGTTATGATATTGAGGTTTGGGCTGATGGTCTTGGAAAATGGTTAGAAGTATCTTCCTGCAGCAACTATGAAGATTTCCAAGCCCACCGCGCGAATATTCGATTTAAAAGGGATGCCTCATCCAAACCAGAATTTGTCCACACACTCAATGGTTCAGGGTTGGCATTACCGAGAACTGTTATTGCGATTTTAGAAAATTACCAAACTGACGAAGGCACAGTAATGGTGCCGGATGTTTTGAAAAAATATATGGGTACAGATGTTATTAAATAAAATCGGGAACAAGCAAACGGCAATAAAAAATTCTCCATTTTTTTATCAGGCTTAGTTTAAGCCTATATTTTTGAAGTGGCAATTCGGGAGGAATTTATCAAAATGAATAAAAAACTGGTTATTGGCGGTTTAATCATATTAATCGTTGTGATATACCTTTTCTGGTCTGGAATGAAGGATTCTTCTGCTTATTTCTTAACGGTGGAAGAATTTTTTAACCAAATTGACCAGGTACAAGGAAGAGGCTTGCGGATTAACGGCGATATCGTCCCTGGTTCTATTAAATGGGACGCAAAAAATATAATGTTAACATTTCAGTTAACAGATGGAAAGAAGGCACTGAATGTCCGACACAATGGAATTGCTCCAGATACATTTCAAGAAGGTCTATCAGTTGTAATCGAAGGGAAATATGAAAATGGAACTTTTAACGCAACCCAAATTATGACCAAGTGTCCCTCAAAATATGAAGCAAAGAAAGAGTAACTAAACAAGGAGAATTCTATTGGCATTCGGACATTATCTGTTACTCATTGCATTGGTTACCTCAGCTTTCACATTCTGGGCAGGTGTTTCTGGGATTATCCTAAAGAGAAAAGATTTATCCCAATATGCAAAATACGGTGTTTACAGTCAATTCATTTTTGTTTCGCTGAGTATCTTTTTGTTGGCGTATGCTTTTATCACCCGCGATTTCTCAATTAAATATGTTGCAGAATATTCGGACAAACAGTTACCATTCCTCTACACACTTTCTGCTGTTTATGCTGGACAGGATGGCTCCCTCCTTTTTTGGGTGTGGTTATTGACAATTTATAACGCGCTATATGTTTTTATCACAAGGAAAAACAGTGACGAATTTAAGTCCTACGTTTTTACGATTCACAGTACTGTCACACTTTTTTTCCTTTTCCTGGTTATCTTTGCCTCGAATCCCTTTGAAAAACAGGCTTCACTGTCAGATGGTTTTGGATTGAACCCACTGCTGCAAAATCCCGAGATGATATTTCATCCACCATCATTATTTTTAGGATTTGTTGGATTTACGATTCCATTTGACTATGCGCTGGCAGCTTTAATGAAGGGAAATCTGTCTGCTGAATGGCTTGACAGGAGTCGCAATTGGACTTTGTTCGCCTGGATTGCACTAACAATCGGTAACTTATTAGGCGCCCAATGGGCATACGTCGAATTAGGTTGGGGCGGATACTGGGCATGGGACCCAGTAGAAAATGCATCACTTTTACCGTGGTTGACAGGCACCGCATTTGTTCATTCTTTAATGGTACAGAAACCACGCAATATGATGAAAGCCTGGAATGTTATTCTTGTGATTTTAACCTTTCTGTTGACGATTTTGGGCACTTTCATTACCCGGAGCGGTATTATTTCTTCGGTACATGCATTCGGTAAATCGAACCTTGGCACGTTATTCCTGATTTTAATGGGTATCGTTATGTTAGTGTCGGTTGCTCTGATTTTGATGAGATGGTCGAAGCTGAAATCCGAAAAAAAAGTTGAATTTTTTTTGAGTCGCGACTTCAGCTTTTTATTGGTGAACATTATTTTTATCGTTCTTTTAATCGCTATCCTCTGGGGCACGATGTATCCTGCATTTACTGAACTAATATCGGGTAAGCAGATTGCTTTGGGCGAAACTTATTTTAATAAAATTTCTGTTCCGATAGGCATCTTTTTGTTATTCCTTCTTGCGATTTGTCCAGTCTTTTCCTGGCGCCAGACAACGAGCAAAAACATAGTGAAAAAAGCGTTTTATCCATTCATTATTTCAATTTTCTTTGCGGTGATTTTGTTTGTATTGGGCGTTCGCCATATTAAATCGTTGGTCACTTTGGCGATCAGCTCTCTGGCAGTTGCAATTATCATGGCAGAGATCGCTACGAGTTTATCCAACAGAATGAAAGATGAAAGTGAGGCGTTTGTTAAATCCTTAATCCACATTTTGAATCTGAATTCCCGGCGATATGCTGCCTACTTAATTCATATCGGCGTTGTTTTTATTTACCTTGCCATCGTAGGGACGACTGTTTACAAGCAGGAGAAGGAAATCACCCTTCAAAAAGGCGAGGAGACAAGGATTGGCAATTACAGACTGGTCTACAACCAGATGGGTGAACGTCAGGAGCAAAATCGGGATGTATTGGTTGCAGAATTGGAGGTGTTTAATAATTCAAAGCGAATTGGTAGCCTCACTCCGCAGCGAAATTTTTATCGCTCAACTATGGGAAACACTCAATATACCACCGAAGTTTCGGTGCGTTCAAATTTAAAAGAAGATCTATATGTAATTTTAGCCAGCTACCAGGAAGATGAATCAGCCACTTTTGTTGTTATGATTAACCCACTTCAGATCTGGATGTGGATTGGCGGAGGAGTTATCACTGTTGGCGTGATAATTATTTTGCTGAATGCAGTAAACAAGAAAAAGGAAACTAAAAAATCAAAAGCGTGATGGTTTCAGAATAGAATAAAAAAATAGTATATTAAGGGCAATATAATAGACTTTGGTTTCTAACTCTAATTTGTCAGATTTATCTAACAATCTTCCTTTACCACCCTTCCTTACGAAAGGAGAAATTCAAGAAAAATCCCCTTTGAAAGGGGATTTAGGGAGGATATTAAATGGCTTGAATAAGGTAAATATTATTGATATCCTAAATCTGACTCAGTAGCACGAAATATAAAATTATTTTACTAACTCTGGAACATAACAATGAAACTTATATTAAAAATGCTGATTTTCAGCCTCATGCTTATCAATTTTCAATTGAGGAGCCAGACTGGAAAAATTTCTGGTGTCGTATACAATGAAAGTCAGGACAGCGCCATTGTTGCTGCAATTGATGTAAACCTAATTATATACAAGGGACATAATCTTGTTGATGATTCATCATTTTCTGTTAAAACAGACGATAAGGGGAAATTTGAATTTTCATCATTAAAAACCGATAGTACTTTAGTGTATTACCCAACGGCAAGCTACAAATCAATCGTATATTATGGTCGCCCAGCAAGATTGACCGAAAAGCAGAATTTTATGCAAAGTGATGTGGCTATCTATGATACAACTTCCATGGCAGATAAAATTATATTCCAATTAGAGCATCTTTTCATCGATGCAGAAGCCGGGAAATTATTGTTTCGGGAAATATTTATTGCCAATAATATCGGAAATAAGACATTTATCGGTAAAAACTACAGTCAAAGTGACAAGCATTATGTGTTACAATTCCCTCTCCCACCTAATTTTGAAGAGGTTGAAATATTAACTCCCGAAGCCCAAAATTGGGTATACATCGACGGGGGCACACTTTACCATGCTGAATTAATGTCACCGGGCTCTCGACAGTTTTCGTACAGATTTCAAGTTCCTTATAAGAAAACAGAATGGCAGCTTTCCCGTCCCATTTCATATCCTATTGGAGCGGTAAATATTTTTGTCTCAAATCCTGAATTAACTCTTGAAGGACCCGGCGTAATGCCTCAGGGCGAGTTCCCTATTCGGGGGAAAAGTTACCAACGTTATTATGTCTCGCATATAATGCCAGGCATGACTTTAGAATTGACCATAGAAAATTTGCCAAGTGGAACTGTCTCTGTTGAATGGATTGTCATTATTGTTGTGGTCGTTCTTCTGGTGGTTGGTTTTGGGTACACATTAAAAAAATCAAAATCATGATCAAGATTGAAAGCCTTTCAAAATCGTTTGGCTCTTTTTATGCATTGCGGGACGTCAATTTGGAAATTTTCCCGGGCGAGTTCTGGATTATTGTCGGACCTAACGGTGCAGGAAAAACCACACTTCTTAAGATCATTGCCACGCTTTCCCAACCTTCCAAAGGTAAAATCGAGATTGATGGTATTTTCTCTGTAGGGGAGAGAATAAACATTAGAAAACAGATCGGATTTATCGGGCATCAAAGTTTTTTGTACGACAATTTAACTGTAGAAGAGAATCTGAAATTTTATTCCCAAATGTATAATCTTGATAATCCAATCCAGCGGATTGAAAAAATGCTAAGACAGGTTGGTTTGCAGGAGCAAAAAAGCAATTTTGTAAGAAATCTTTCACGGGGAATGCAGCAGCGACTATCCATCGGCAGGGCGCTTCTAATTGATCCCAAAATCGTTATTTTGGACGAACCCTTTAGTGGATTGGATCAGAATGCAATCGATAATTTTGTTGAGTTATTTACTTCACTGGTCTCCCCAGATCGTATTATTATAATGACAACCCACAATTTGCAATTAGGCCTGCATTTGGCTACCAATTATGCAGTCCTTTCAAAGGGCAAAATTGTTAAAAAAGGATTCGCAAGGGCCACTGATTTCTCTAAATTTAAACAATTATATAGTGAATTAACCGGAGAAATGAATTAGCCATGCATCCGATGCTAACAATTGCCTGGAAAGATATTCTGTCGGAATTTCGCAGCCGTGAAACCATTTCCTCCATGTTGATTTTTTGCCTTATTGTCGTTGTTGTCTTTAATTTTATGTTTGAACCTGGCAGCACACAGATCAGAGAAATGGTGCCAGGAATTTTATGGGTAGCGATTACCTTTGCAGGAATTCTCGGACTAAATCGCTCTTTCATCTATGAAGTCGACCAGGGATGCCTGTTAGGTTTACTGCTTTGCCCGGTAGACCATTACCTTCTTTACCTCGGCAAAATGCTGGGAAATTTCTTTTTCATGGTGATAATGGAAATCATTATTATTCCATTTATGATTGTTTTGTTTAATTTGAATATTTTAAATATTCTACTTCCACTTGTTTTAATTGTTTTTTTAGGTACCCTGGGTTTCGCTGCTGTTGGGACTTTACTCTCAGCGATTTCGGTAAATACCCGCGCACGCGAAATTATGCTGCCAATCCTTCTTTTCCCCATAGCAATCCCTATTTTACTTGCTGCTGTGAAAGCCACTGGCACACTAATCAACGAAAATACAATTACTGGCGCTCAATCCTGGATTAAAATATTGACTGGTTTTGATATTATTTTTCTTGTGCTTTCATGCTTGTTGTTTGAATATGTTGTAGAAGATTAGAAGTTATATTAGTACCAAAGTATTTTTATAAATTCAATGGCTTAATGGAATGTCAATATATCTCCATCACTCCTGACCGCAAAAATTTTTATTTCGTCCTTTCCACTGCCGCATACAACGTCGACAAAATCCTCAGCATAATGATTGTCGAAAACAACAATCTGAATGTGATTGACAATATTAATAAATTTTGTCGGGATTGATTTATAGTTCAATTGAAATGAAAAATTCCCTTGCTTTTTAAAATATGTTTCACTATCTTTATAAATAAAATTTAAGTTCTTTGCAAATTATTTATAGCGGTAAAAGGGAAAACGGTGAAAATCCGTTGCAGCCCCGCTACTGTAATGGGCTACGAAAGCCACAACATCAGCCACTGTTCTAATTGCCGAGGATGGGAAGGCGTGACAAGTAGGTTTGATGCCCTGAGCCAGGAGACCGACCGCATTTCGATTTTAGATTTTTGATTTTAGAATTACGAATTGGTCGTTTAGTAATCGTGATAAATTTTAATATCAATAATCTTAATCAATAAGTTTGATTTTCCAAAAAAACCTTCGAGGGCGAGGTTTGGAGTTTTTGGGTAACGAAATTTAATAGATCCCAACTTTCCAGGCGAAGGTTGGGATTTTTTTATATCATAATTAAATAAGTCCCAACAATTACGCTTGCTCTCGATAGAATTATAGGCAATAATTAACCAAAACTAATAAACAAAAATCGGGAGTAAAAAGTAACATGAAAAATGTTCTAAAATCTCTTATCGTCCTTTTTCTGCTTCTGTTCTCAATCCAAACTGCTCATGCTGCAACAGGAAAAATATGGGGGTATGTTTTTGATAAAACGACCAACAAACCGATCCCTGATGCAAATGTAATAATTTCCAACACCAAATTGGGTGCTGCTTCAAGAGATGGTGGCTTTTATTTTATTGAAGGTGTTCCCCAGGGCGAGTATGACCTCGTTGTTAAAGTCATTGGCTATGAAAAAGAAACAACGGAAAGTGTGAGAATCACTGAAAACACGGTTGTTAATTTTTCATTAACTCCTGCTGCCATTGAATTCGATCCCATTATCGTCACTGCCACGCTATCGGATCATCGTTTGTCCCAGGTTACCATCGCTTCCGAAGTGCTCACCCATCCACGATTAAATCAAAAAATAGGCAGTACGGTTGGCGAGGCAATGGTTTCAGTCGGAGGCGTTTATTTTAACAGTTATGATGGAATTGCTGGTCCCCATACCGCTTCTATCCGTGGTTCCAATTCAGATCAGGTGGTCGTTTTGTTGGATGGCTTGCGGTTAAACACAGCTCAGGGCGGCGGCGTGGATTTAAACCTGATTCCACTCTCTGTTATCGAAAAAATTGAAGTGGTGCGAGGGGGGCATTCGGCGATGATGGGATCAGATGCCATTGGCGGCGCCATTCAATTATTATCAAAAGAAACCATCGGATTGAAAGGCTTCTCGTACAGCATCAATACTTCCATTGGTTCATTCGGCACAAGGACATTAAACCTCAGCGGTTCTCATAAAATTGGATTGCTCTCCTATTTTGTCAATTATAATCGAACTCAAACCGATGGTGACTTTGCCTATAAAGCGCCAGGGACAGGAGACGAGCAAATACGAGAAAACAACGATTGTAAAAGTGACAATCTATTCGTTAAAACCAACCTTGATCTCAGTCCCAATAACAAAATAAATATTCTTTTTCATAATTTAACCGCCAAAAAGGGCAATGCAGGATCGATTAATATGAACTCGTGGACAGGACTACCCATGCTAACGCCAAATGCCAGGGCAGAGTCGACGCGTCGGCTTTTTTCGATAAAATCTGAAAATCAAATTACGGGACGTTTTCGCCTGAAAGGTCAAACCTATTACCAGACTTATGATTATCGTTATACCGATCCCGATGGCTGGGCACCAGTTGATGATAAGCACGAGAATTCTGCGATGGGATTGAACCTGCAGGGGCATTTAAATATTAATTCTCAAATCAACCTCATCGGTGGAGCTGAACTGCGACAGGATCGTTTAACGAGCACCAAGTTTGAAGTGGATGATCGAAATATTCAGGGCTTCTATCTTCAAACTGAATTACGCTCCCCCTTCTTTTTATTGGGATTAAACACCCGTTGGACAGCTATTCCTGCGGTTCGCTGGGATAATTATTCCGACGTGCAATCTCAGGTCTCTCTGAAATTGGGCTGGTTAGTTACACTCGGCGATGAAACGAGCGTCAGCGTGAGAGGCAACATCGGCACATCATATCGAGTCCCAACATTCGATGATCTCTACTGGCCTGAAGATGCTTATACCAAGGGTAATCCAGACTTAAAACCTGAAACCAGCACCAATTTTGATATCGGATTGGTTTTCGGTGGACTATCTTCATCTTTTTCCCAGGTTGAAATTAATTATTTCAATAACTCTATTGAAGATCTGATTTCCTGGGGATCTCATAATATGGGAATCTGGATGCCGTTAAATATTGGCAAGGCACATATCTCAGGCATCGAGACGGGCGTTAAATTTCGCTTGCCAAATGAGATTGCATATCTTGACATTTTTCACACCTGGTTGAAAGCAACTGACGAGACACCTAATTCATCAACCAAGGGAAAAAGATTGATTTACCGACCCAATAACAAATTGGATATTCAAATCGGCAGCGCTATGAAACGATTTTCAATCAATCTGAATTACCTTCTGGTGAGCAAACGCTATATTTTCGCCGACAATTCCAGCTCGCTTTCGGATTATAATTTGTTGAATGGAAATGTTGGCTACTCTTTACCGATGATGGCTGGATTTGTCTTGGAAGCGAAGTTGCAAATCTTGAATTTGCTTGACAAATCGATTTATATTTATGACGGCTATCCGCTGCCTGGGAGAGAAATTCGGTTTAGTTTGGGAGTGAATTACTAAAATATGTAAAAAGGATATATCCAGGTCTACACAGCAAACGGAAAAGGCAAGACAGACAACCGCTGCTCTCGGACTGGCATTACGAGCGGTGGGAGTAGGTTTAAAAGTGATTCATGAAAGGGATTGAGTACAGCGAATTACATGCCATAGCACATTTCTCTGATTCAATAATGCTGAAACAATCTGGTCGAAACAGTTTTATTCATGACATTCCCAATCAACAGGATTTCGACATGGCAAATTTGGGATTCAATGAATCACGAGTAGGGATTCAATCGGGTAAATACGACATCGTGATATTGGACGAAGCCAATGTGGCAATCCATTTCCAGCTATTTCCAGTTCAAAAATTATTGACATTAATGGCTGAAAAACCAGCCCATGTTGAGCTTTTGATTACAGGAAGATACGCCAGTCCGCAAGTCATTGAAAAAGCAGATTTGGTGACTGACATGTTTGAGGTTAAACATTATTATCAAAAAGGTATTACAACAGGAAAGGGGATTGAGAGTTAGAGCGCTAACCTGAATTATTTAAAAAAATTCACCCCGCCATTTGGCCATTGGCGTCAAGCTAATTTTTTTAACGCAGAGACGCAAAGTACGCAAATTTACGCAGAGAGTTTTTATCGAATTTCCTTATTAAAACATAAAATTTTTAAATAAAAAAGGCATTTTCAATAAAAGATTAGTAAAAATAACTCTGCGTTTCCTCTGCGATCTCAGCATTCTCTGCGGTTGAATTGTAATTGTTTTGCTTAAGTTGATGCCAATTGCTAGTTGGAGTGCCAAGACGCGAAGAGTTTATAAGTTATGCTAAACCATTATATAAAATCAATCTAACGATTACAAAAATATTTTTATCCTTTAATCTTATTATTGTTTGAATTTTGCATCTCTGCGTCTTAGCGGTTTATGAATAATTCAAGCTGAAGATAATATTTTTGATTTAATTCAAATTTCGTATTTTTAATAAGAACAGAATTTAATTTTGGGAGTTTTGGAATGAGAAGATTCCGATTTTGGGCGGTTATGTTAATACTGAGCTTTTTCTTTTGCCAGGGATCAAAAGATGACGCTCAAAAGAAAAATGAGCCTGATTTCCAGGTTCAATACAACCGCATCATCTCGCTGTCGCCAAATATCACCGAAATTTTATTTGCCCTGGGATTGGGCGACAAAGTCGTTGGCGTCACCCGATTTTGCAAATATCCCCCTGAAGCAAAAGAGAAAATGCAGGTCGGTGGCTATCTCGATCCGAACTATGAGGCAATTCTCTCTCTGAAACCAGATGTTGTTGTCCTGCTGCCTGAAAACGAACAAGTGAAAAATTCTCTATCCGAATTGAACATAAAATACTTGGTCGTTAACAACAAGAACGTTTCCGACATCCTAAAAAGTATTGATTTTCTCGGCAAAGAATTTAGCGTAAATAAAAAAGCCGAAAATATAACATCGAATATTCGAGTCAAAATGAATCGCATTCAGGCAAAAACGAATGATTCAAATCGACCAAAAGTTATGATCGTTGTTGAAAGAACCATGGGCACAGGTGTAATTGAAGATATCTACATAGCAGGTAAAAATACATTTTATGATGAATTGATCAACATGGCTGGTGGTAGAAATGCATTTGAAAATGAGATGATTGCTTATCCAATTCTATCTGCAGAAGGGATCATCCATCTCAATCCTGACTTTATTATTGAACTGGTGCCACAATTGGAACATACTAAAATAAGCATATCACTATTATTAAAAGACTGGCAAAGTCTTCCTCAACTGAATGCCATTAAGAATCATCATATTTATTTAATAAGCCAGGATTATGCTGTGATTCCAGGACCCAGATTTATATTATTTCTTGAGGACCTGGTAAGAATGATTCACCCAGAAATTGATTGGTACAATTGATGGACTATCCGATTATTGAAATAGAAAACCTATCTTTATTAATTAGCAACAAACTAATCCTTAACACGGTTTCGCTGCAGATTTTTGAAGGAAATTATTTATCTATCATTGGTCCCAATGGAGCGGGGAAAACCAGCCTGCTCAAATGCCTTATGCGAATATATTCGGAATATAGCGGTACCATTAAATTTAAAGGAAAGTCACTGAAAAAAATCAGTCAAAAAAACTTAGCGAAACAGATCAGTTATGTTCCACAAGCAAACGGCAGAGTTTTTCCGTTTACAGTAGAAGAATTTGTAATGATGGGACGTTATCCGCATCTAAGTCCCTTTACTTCATTTCGGGAGGAGGACAAAAAAGCGGTTCGTGAGGCGCTCGAAATTACAAAAACAACGAGTTTTAGCAAAAGACAAATTCATTCACTCAGCGGTGGAGAAAAGCAAACAGTATATATCGCAGCGGCACTGGCTCAGGGCTCAAAAATCATGCTTTTAGACGAACCAACTACATTTCTCGATCCCAAACATGAAACTGAAATTTATCGAATTTTAAAAAGACTCAATAAAGATCTGAAAATAACTATAGCCACTGTCACTCATGATATCAACAATGCTGCCTTACAAAGCGATCGTATTTTTATCCTTAAAAACGGTGAGATGATATTTTCAGGAAACGCTTCGGAGATCATGAAAAATAAAATCCTCGAAAGAGCTTATGATAAACCGTTCACTTTTTTAAACCATCCTGTGACTGGGCAAGTAATCGCTGCACCAGACATCCCTGATTATTAAATAGAATTTTTTGTTTTATCATTTAAGAACAAAACTTTGAAAATTGATTAATGAGAAAACGATATTTTATGGTTGATGATGGATGCTGGATATTTAAGGATCAAGTAATGAGAATCCCGCATCATTAGAACTTAAAAATTCCAGTACTATTAAGTAACAAGATCATCTGGATTTTTCTTACCAGGTAAAAATAATAGAATATAAGGCTTAGATGGGGAACTTTTTTTCCTTACTCATGATGTATTGTCAAAAATTAGAAAAAGATGAACCTTTTTATCATAAAACAGTTTACAAATATGTTTATAAGGAAATGAATTGTTACAACTATTGGTCAATTTCATGAACAAAGAGTGGCAAAATGCTTATGAAGAAGCGATTCGCTGTATTAGATGTGGATACTGTCAACCAACATGCCCCACTTATGCGATAACTGGAATTGAGCATTCTGTTGCTCGGGGAAGAAACTTTTTAGCAAGATTGATTTACGAGGGAGAGGTTGAGTTAAAAAAACAGTTTAAAAAGCCGATTTTTGAATGTTTGTTATGTGGGGCGTGCAATATAAATTGCGCACCTGTAGTTAAGACTCAGCAAATTATGATGGCTGCTAGAGAAGCCTATATCAAAAAGCAAGGGCAGCCGCAACTGCAACGATTTGTCTTTAGAGAATTACTTCCCAATCCTGATCGGATGACTCGATTGATGAAATTATTATCGCTCGGTAAACGAAGTGGTATTTCTGGGTTAGCCCAGGCGCTTCGTGTGTTTGGCTGGTTTGGTAAAAATATCGCGAATATGGAAGCATTATTAAAAACCTTTCCTAAAAAATTTCTTCGTGATTATTTAAATGAAACCACTTTTAAAATGATCGACCGCCAGATGAAAGTAGGATACTTTGTTAGTTGCGGCATCAACTATGCATTTCCAGATGTAGGGCTGGCTACTTTAAATCTGCTTGTGAAAAATGATTTTTCTGTTGAGATCCTCAATAGTTATTGTTGTGGCTTGCCCGCAGCAGGTTACGGTGATCTGGAAGCAGCAAAAGCACTGGCAAAAAAAAATATCGAAGCAATTGAGCAATCCGGATGTGATCTAGTAATCAGCGAATGCGGTAGCTGTTCTTCATTTTTAACTGACTATAAGCATTTATTATCTAATGATGAAAGTTGGGCGCAGCGGGCTGAAGCTATTTCAGACAAGATTAGAGATGTAAATGTATTCTTGGTAGATTTTCCCTTGAAAACAGAATTTAAGTCTGCAAATACTGTAACAGCCACATACCATGATCCCTGTCATTTAGAACATTACATGAAAATTCAAGCTCAGCCAAGAAAACTCATCAAAAGTATAGATGGCATAGAATTTCAAGAATTACCAGAATCAAATTGGTGCTGTGGCGGAGCAGGGACATATAACATTTCCAATTATGATTTATCAATGAAAATATTGCAGAGAAAAATGAATAATCTTCAAAAAACTAATGCAACTGTTTTGCTTTCTTCCTGTCCTGGGTGCTTAGTACAACTTTCGTTTGGCGTCAGAAAATTTAAGATTCCATTAACCGTTAAACATATCGTGCAATTTTTAAATGAATCGATAATAATATGAGATGAAATTTTACCTTATGTTATGCTAAAATCAGAATGATTTTTGCATTGGTAAAAACTGATTTTATAATGAACAGCGATTTAATCAGCCCAGAACCACTTTGGATTAAGCATAGTTTTTAACATCTTATTTTTAATATAATAAAATAGAATTTAAATTGATGAGATATTTGAATATTTAAAAAAAATTATGCTTGCATTTATCAAATAAATTCTATAACTTCTGCCCAGCGAATTTAAAATATTAACCATTTAAAATTTAGTGAGGAATGAATAATGAGGGGAAATGTTATGAAAGATTTTTTTCAATCAACATTTATATTAAATTTTGATGATAAAAATGATTGGCATAATCCCGCCTGCAATGAGAACAATTGGGATGATGAGGACGAATGGAATGATGAAGATAAATGGGATGATGAGGACGAATGGAATGATGACGATGATTGGGATGAAGACGATGACGATGATTGGGACGAAGACTATGACGACGAAGATGAAGATTGGGAGGAGGATGATGAATGGGATGAAGGAGATTGGGATGTCGACGATTCCGATAATTGGAATTAGTATAAATTATAGCTGACTTTTCAACTAGACCCGCATAAATTATGAAAACATTCGTGGTCAATAATGATGGTTGAGGAAGCAGGATAAAATAAGTCCGCCATAAACAAATCACTACAATACGCCAGAGGATATATCTGTCTCTGGCGTGATTATAAAAAAATTGTGCCAGAGACACATCTGCCTCTGGCACGAACCGCTAAAGTAGGATTTCACACTTAATCTATTTAATAACAGCCGCTTTTGTCATCGCATTTTCGCCGCTACCGGTTTTGAAATAAATAATATAAACACCATTTAACACTCGATATCCTTTATCATTTCGAGCATCCCAAATCACATCGCCATCATGTGGACCTTTTCTTCCCTGAGGTTCATTGGCTTGATATTTTTGTGACCAGACCAATTCTCCAATCAATGTATAGATTGTTATCTCAACATCAGTATCTTGTTCAAGATAATAGGTTATAGTGGTTGTCGGTCTTTCGGGAGTGCCAAATGGATTGGGGTAATTACAGAAAAAGTCTTTTAAATTATTCCCCCGGATCATACAAAAGTCGGATTTCAAATTTAGTTCACTAATCGATTCATCTCGAATTCCCTTTAACAAAGGCTTTTTAGGTGTAAATTCTTCTTGAATAAAAATATTTGTATCCGAGTTGATCGAAAGCAGGACATTGTCGAGACTGGGCGCTTGTGTAATATCAACTAATATATCCAAAGAATGAGCTTCACCGGCAGAAATAGTGTCTGGTTGAGAAAAATAAATCGGGACAAGCGATCCAGAAGTAAAATCTGTTACCTGACCGAAAATATGGTTTGGATCATTATAGTTTGTGATTGCAATTCTTGAAATGACCTGTCCAGGTTGTTCGACCTGATTCCCTTCGCGATCTTTTATCATAATTTCAAAACCGTTCAAAATTATGTTATTTGAAAATTGTCCTTCTTCAGTATTCAATATACTTAAACCTAACATGGAGATATTAGTCTGATTAATTGAAACGATATTAGGAGTCCTATTTTCAAGCGGCACAACACGAACTATTTTTTCAACTGTTTCTATGTTTATAACCTCTCTTCTTAACTCCTGCCAGAAATGTACCGCTTCACCAGAATTTTCATCTCGTGGTTCTGCACCAGGAGGAACCTTTACTTCCATGTTTGCTGCCGGTGTTGCCTGGGAGGGTGATTTAATTCGCCAATCAACATAGTTGTGTCCTGTTGTAGTTCTAATTAAATCGTCATCTGTTGTATAGTCCTGTGGCAAAACCAATTCCAAATTATACGCACCTTCACCAAAATCTGCCTGCCCATAATTTTCTAAATAGGCTCGTAATACAAACTGTTGATTAATCGAAACCCTATTGTCCATAGCTTGCGCTGGTGAAATAATATTTGCAACCACTTTAGCTTCAGCCCGCCTAATCACGTTAACAACTAATCTTGCTGTATCACTTTTTATGGTTACAGTTTCGTCATTAATATCTTTGCCAAAGCAAACGATTTTCAATTCACTGCTTGAAACAGAATCGTTGGGTGCTTTTATTCTCCATTGGGCTGATGATTCCCCAGGTTCTAGTGTCTGTTTTTGTTTAACATCGCTAGCAAAAGAAAATGAGCCAGGTAAGATAAGTTCAGCCTTTGGATCAGCAACACCAAATGAATTTGCATCAACTGCCACAACTAACTCCTGGTGAGAGGAAAGAACACTGTCCTTTGCTCCTTCCGGGCTTTGAATAAATGTTGCAATTTGAAAACCGCCCATTTCAACCGTTCGGACAAGAATTTCAGCGCGTTCATCGCCCTCTTCAACATACGCCGGGTCGTCAGTATTTTCATCCAACGGCCGATTAAGTAACCGAACACTGATCGATGATTCCGGTGTTGGGACAGCAGGAGCAACTAAATTCCATATTACTGCAGAATCAACTTTGGTTGTTTTAATTTCGTTTTCCGAAGTATCTGCAAAGGTACAGCCGGTTGAACCCAAATTGATTCTCATTTCCCCGGTTCCTATGGCATCGGCAATGCCCAGGTTTACCATTTCAGCCCTGATTTGAAAAGGACGACTCACTGTTAATCTTCCCTCACTTGCAGATTCTGGAAATGTTATGGCAGAGACGAGCTGAAGCCTTGCCCGCAACACAGTTTTTACTTTAACGGAATCGATAAACAGCAATGGATTCCCTTTTTCGAAGGCAGTTATTTTAATTAATATTTTTCGAGAATCACCGTCAGGGCTTTCGGGCGCATTCAGAACCCATTTCACTGGTGAAAGACTACCCACATCCTGAGTGGAATCGGCTGTTGATTGAAATTTATACTGGGGATTTCCTTCTGGAAGCACCAAAGTTGCCTGTACATTTTTTAAATTTCTCGAATACTGAATAACAGATTGAACCGTGAAATCCTGCAACGTTGAAACAATTCCGTCAGTCGCACCTTCAGGTTCCGCAATACTGGTTGAATATAAGATATTCGTGGCAAGTGTACGAACCAGAACCGTATCATTACGTTGAACTACCAACGCCCGCGAATTTATATTCTTGTCTTTCGGTGTGTTCTCAATTGATACGATAAGTGTGTCTGGTCCTGAAGCGAATTCAGGGGTTAAAACTGACCATTCGATAGTCTGGTTTGGTTTGAATGAAACGCCATTGCTAGCTGGAATCGTATCTGTGCCCACGATAATTCGATAGCCATCAGGTACAAACAGACTTAATAATCCCGAATCATCCACCTCGGCAGGAAGATTACCTAAATTTTTTACCTGGGCTTTTAAAGCAAATTTCTGATTTATGGTATAGGTTGTATCTGTTGTCCAGGCTTGAAGTTCTAATTTCGCAGAATCATGCACTGCTATTCTGGCTTTGTTATTTCTTGTATTATCAACAAACGCTGGTAGTCCAGTATCATATTCAATAGCAGAAATTATCTCCGAAGTGAAGACTTCATTTAAGTTAGTTTGATCTGGATCAGCAGTAATTTGAAAATCGGCATGTCTGGTATCATTGTGGTCAATGGATGGCAAAGTGAGTTGATCTTGCGATATTATCGAACCTCCTGATTTTGTTAATTTCACGACAACATCTCTTACCCTTTTTCGCCCTAAGTTTTGAATCGTAACTCGAATTGGAAATAGCTGTCCACGATTAACCAGCCCTTTTTCACCATCATAATTATTACATATCGGTTCTGTTTTTAACAATTGTACCGCAGAAGATGAACTGATATAAAATTCATAGCTTTTTTGTGCTATTAATAGCTGCTGATTATTCATATCATTGGCTTGCAGAGCCACCTCGATATTGGCAGAACCTGCATTATTTCCTGTCGTCATAACTGTGTAAATTAAGGTGTCAGTCCTGCCACCAGACAAGATTAAACCACCGCTTTGTAATGCTGATGGAGGTAAAATGATATAATCTTTGTAATCGACTTGTTCCAATTTGATGACAATATCGTTTGCTTCTGGCGCAGTTATTGTGGCTGAAGCCTGACCTATATTTCTGACTACTAAAACAATTTCCCACGGCTCCACCTGAGAAGCCCTAATCGTATCAGGAGTAATGATATTTGCTATCTGAAAAGTTGCTGGAGTTTGAATAATTACAGACTCTGTCGAATCAGGTGATGTTTCATGGATCACACCTTTAGATTCTTTTGTATTCTGTGCCTCGACTTTGGTGATCTCTGCTTTAAAAATATCCGCTGTTGTTGTTAAACTATCGGCCTTAATACTGAAAATTTGTTCCTTTCTTCCACCGCCACCGTTGATATTAACAAGTTTCGCAGTTAAGCTATCAGCAATTGATCCCCCTGCACCGGTCATTCTTACAGTTGCTTCTTTAATTTCGTCCTGACCGTTATTTTCAAGAGTAACATGAATAGGGAATACCTGTCCCTTATTAACGAAAGGTGGATTTGGTGCATGACTAATAACTGATAATATTTTTATTTTTGCCGGTTCTTCAATAATTAATGGCGTGGTTCGCTGAAAAGTCGCAATGGAAGTATCACCAATTGTCGGCTGTATGCCCATAATTTGGGCAGATAGTATGCAATTTCCCGGTGTTTTACCGGTACGATCAATTATGAAATTAAGAGTATCAATGGTACCAGCGCGCAATGATAATCCACCACTGGTTAAAGAATCTGGTTGTCTGACATTAAAATCACTACCAGTGCTGAAATTTAAAAATGTATTGGCGATTGATGTATTAATCTGAATATCACTTCCACCATCGTTTGATAACACGACTTTAACATTCCAGTTTTGCTCCTGGTCTCGAGTTACACTGTTTTGAGAAGGAATAAGATTGACGATTTTTAGTTGTGCTGGTTCTTCAACCCAAACACCAGTAAATGTTTCATCGGTAATTGGATTTCCTGAACCTAAGTCTGTCAAATAGATTCTCGCTCGAATCGTTACCTGACCAATGCTCGAACCGGTTTTGGTAACAATATAATTTAGCGTATCTACACTTCCACCAGAAAGGATGTTATTGTTTGAAATAATGAATTTTATCGGAGTAATTACAGTATATTCTGATGTGACATCACTTCCACCTAAGAAAAATGCAGCACTGGCACTGTCAAGTTTTACCGGTGTACCACCTTTATTTTCAACTATCAATTTTAATTGCCACGGCAACGTTTGATCTTTTGTTACTATCAATTGAGAAGCGTAAAATCCTTTAATTCCAACAATTGGAGCATTTTTGACAAGCCAGATATGAGTCGTATCTGCAGCTATATCGGATACTGGCGTTCCTGAATTCTCATCAGTACCATTAATTCTACCATTAATCATGACCTGTCCCAGTGTAGCAGCAGTACTCACACTGACGGAAAAATCAAATTGATGAATTGATCCATCGCCGATTATTACGGTGGGATTTGTCGCTTCAGGTATGATCTGATATTCTCCAGTAACATCTTTTGCTTTATTGATAGACCAAAAACTTAATGTATCCAAGACAACATTTGCATTTGCCTGACCCTGGTTAACCACATTCATCGAAACATTAATAGCTGTCCTTCCTTGTGATACCTCACTTAATACAGAATAAACTTTCGTGATTCTTAATTGCGGAGGAGTTTGAACTGCCCATTTCCATTTGGATACAGCAAATGTATCACTCACAGTAACAGTGTTGATTTTACCATAGATCCAACTGTCAATGGTTACTGTATCTGTTTTGGCGGTTGCCCTGACAGATGTGGTAAATGTTAACGTTCTGGTGCTACCGCCGGGGATATTTGTTACTCCATCCGTTCGAACAACATTCGGGAAATCAGCATTACGATTTTCAAACAAAGGCGCGGGTCCACGAAAAATTAAGCCTGCCGCAAGATCAGTAATTGTACTTGAGCCTAAATTTTGAACAACCATGCTGACCGGAACATTTGTTTGTCCCTGCGATACAGATAATTTAGAACTGGAGACCGACAAAATACTCAGATTGCTCATTGTCACTGAAGTATTGCCATTTGCACTGCCATTTACACTACTGACGCTGATATAGGCAATTCCGCCAGCAGTTGATGATTTTAATGTCAACTGAATTTTACCGGAATCATTCGCAGCGACTTGAATTCCTGGTAGTAATGAATTCACATCAGTTGAGGTAATTGTGCCTAATGTTGTATTAACAGTAAATTGAATGTTTTTGGCGATTACATTTGCATCAGCATCTTTTATGACATCTGATTTGATAATTGAAGTACTGATTCCATTTGCTGGAATAACAGGTGGAGTTGGAGTTAATCCTATGGTTCCAACTGGAACGCCAGGAATAACGGTTATCACACCAGTCGAATCATCAATTGCTGTTGCATGACTGGCAATAATTCGACCCGAGGCCGGTGCTTTTGTCGGTAGAAAATTGATTACAGTTCCCGTATCATTTACTACCGGCATCAACGTACCGATTGAACTCCACTGTACACTGACGTCACCAACATAATTATTTCCAGCATCATAGCCAGCGCAATATAGCGCTAAATTCTCATCCGCAGTAAGTGTTATATTAGAAATTTCTACCCCTGCTCCTCCTGGTGCAGTTCTAATTTTAACATAAGAGATGCTACCAACGACAATATCACCAGTTTCATCGGGCTGAGCTCCTGTTGAATCCGCATGAATTCTTCCTGTTGTTCCAGGAGTTCTGGGATCAAAAACTGTCGATTTTCCCTTTGTAGGAGAGGGTTGATCCAGGTTTCCTGTCGCCCACCAATTGGCATTTACATCACGAACATAATTATTGTAACTATCATAGCCAGCACAATATAATTTTATTTTGTCATCCAGAGTCATCGTTAGGTTACCAACTTCCTGTCCTGTACCTCCCCCCGCATCCACAATTTTCAGGTATGCAACGTTTGCTGCTTTTACATTAAAGAAATTTGACTGCCCAAGTTTCCCTGATCCATTAGCTACGATGTAAACATCATTCTGCTTTTTAGTAATCATTACATTACCAGACCATTGCCCACTGGAAAAACTGGAGGTAATCGTTGGACTTATTGTGCCGGTATTGTCGGTTAAACCGACTGATGAACTATAGCTTGTAACAATATTGGAGTAAATGTCTTTGGCTTTAATTGTTATTGTAAAAGAGAATCCCACAATTTGGGGACTGCTAATATTATTAAACTCAAAATGATCGAGTGAATTATGTGTTACATTGAAAAAATTTGATTGACCTGCTCTTCCACTACTTGTCGCTGTAATTCTATTATTGCTCCAACTTTTGGTAACAGTTACGTTGCCAGTCCATGCACCATTGCTAAAATTGCCCGTTGATGTAGGACTGATTGTTCCTGTCAAATCCGTTAATGAAGCTGTTCCTGTAAAGCCAGTAACGGTGTTGTTATCTGCGTCTTTCGCTGTTATAGTTATTGAAAATTGTACACCAGCCACCTGGGTGCTTGAGATAGTGCTAATATCAAAATGGTCTACCGAGCTGGAAATTATATTAAACAGGTTTGATTGCCCGGTTTGCAGACCGGCTGTGTTTTTCACAGTAATTCGATTGTTCTGACGAACCTGAGTAATCGTTACATTTCCTGTCCATTTTCCACTTACAAAATTACTGCTAATCGTTGGATTTATGGTACCGGTAAGATCAGAAATATCCACCGTGCCTGTAAAGTAAGTGGCGATATTCAAATGAGCGTCAAAAGCTGTTACCGTAATCTGAAAAGGTTCTCCTGCAGCCTGTGTGCTGATATTACTAATTTGGAAGCTATTTAAAGTACCAGGATTTACATTGAAGATATTTGATTGACCGTTTTTGCCGCTTTGCGATACATTAATCGTTACATCGGTTTGACTTTTGGTTATCGTAACCGATCCTGTCCAGGCGCCACCAGAGAAATTAGTTGTTGTTTGCGGAGAAATCGTTCCTGTCGCATCTGATAGATTTGCAGAAGAACTGAAGGATATTACTCGGTTATTATAGAAATCTTCTGCGTAAATCGTAATTTCAAATGGAGTTCCTGCAATTTGCGGGCTGGAAATTGATTCAAATGTAAAATGATGCAATGCTGCCGGTGATACATCAAACACATTAGAAATACCTGCTTTGCCGCTACTGGTAACAGTAATCGTATTATCATCCCGGCTTTTTGTAATCGTAACATTGCCGGTCCACTGTCCTCCCGAAAAATTTCCAGTCGTACTGGGAGTGATTGTGCCTGTCAAATCGGTCAAAGAAGCGGTTCCGCTAAAATTTGTGACCAGATTATTATTACTATCTTCCGCGCGAATCGTGATACTGAACGCCTGACCAGCCATCTGGTTTCCGATCGTCGAAACTACAAAATGATCAACGGCACTTGAAATCACATCAAAATTATTAGAGCTACCGCTTTGACTACCTCCCTGGTTGATCACTGTAATTACATTATTCGAATAAGTCCGGGATATTATGACATTCCCTGTCCACTTTCCACTGCTGAAATTACCACTTTCCAGGGGACTAATTGTGCCACTCTTATCGGAAATGTTTACCTTCCCGGTAAATTGTGTTGCTGTGTTACCATAATTATCCTCAGCAGTTATTGTAATTGGAAAGGGTCCTCCAGCGGCTTGGGTGGTGATGGTAGCAACTATAAAATGATGCAGGCCTGCTGCAATGACATTAAATCCATTGGACTGCCCAGTCTTACCAGATCCGCTTATATTGATTTTATTGTCAGTACTGGTTCTGGTTATCGTCACTAAACCTGTCCATTCCCCACTGGAGAAATTACCACTGTTCTGCGGATTAATGGTTCCTGTGTTGTCACTAAAATTCACTGCTCCTGTGAAACCTGTCACTTTGTTATTGTAAATATCCTCTGCCGTGACAGTAATACTGAACGATTGTCCTGCAACCTGCGGACTGCCAATATTAGCAATTTTGAAATGATTTAATTCCGCTGGATTGATATTAAATGAATTAGATACACCTGCTTTGCCACCGCTCGCAATAGTAATGGTATTCCCAGTTCGACTCTTAGTTATGGTAACACTGCCATTCCATTGGCCGCCTGAAAAACTGCTTGTTGTTTGGGGAGATATTGTTCCAGTCAAATCAGTTAAAGAAGCTGTACCAGTAAAATTTGTCACCAAATTATTGTTGCTATCTTCAGCTCTAATGGTAATGGAGAAAGGTTGACCCGCAACCTGTGTGCCAATGCTCGAAATAACAAAATGATCCACATTGCTGGAAATAATATCGAAGCTATTGGAACTGCCACTTTCACTCCCTCCTTGCCTGATGACTGTTATCACATTATTTTCATACGCCTGAGAAATAACCACATTTCCTGTCCATTGACCATTAATGAAATTTGCACTTTCAGTTGGACTGAGTGTACCAGTATTATCCGAAATATCAACCTGACCAGTAAACTGTGTGGCAGTGTTGCCATAATTATCCTGTGCTGTTACAGTAATCGGAAACGGCTTTCCTGCCGCCTGGGTTGTTATGGTTCCGATTACAAAATGATGTAAACCTGCGGCTATTACATTGAATTTGTTGGATTGTCCGCTTTTTCCAGAGCCACTGATGTTAATAATGTTATCTATAATACTTTTTGTAATGGTAACATTGCCTGTCCATTCACCACTAACAAAATTCTGACTTATTGTTGGGCTTAGACTTCCTGAATTATCGCTTAAATTTACCACACCAGTAAACCCAGTGATTTTATTATTATAATTATCTTCGGCTGTTATAGTAATACTGAATGATTGACCAGCAATCTGCGGGCTACCAACAGGGGAAACGCGAAAATGATTCAGGCTCGCTGGATCAACATCAAACAAATTTGACGTTCCAGCCCTACCGCCGCTGGTTACAGTAATTTTATTCGCAGCTCGGCTGCTGGTAATTGTCACACTTCCTGTCCATTGTCCGTTGATAAAACTGGCAGTAATTTTTGGTGATATTGTTCCTGTCAAGTCACTTAGCGAGGCTGTTCCGGTAAATGTGGTGACGATATTATTTGCAGCATCTTCAGCTCGAATTGTTATGCTAAACGACTGACCAGCGACCTGATCCCCAATTAGAGCAATTACAAAATGATCAACTGTACTGGAGATCACATCAAAACTATTAGAACTTCCCTGTTCACTACCTGACTGGTTTGCCACTTGAATCACATTACTCTCGTAAGCTTGGGAAATTACAACATTCCCGGTCCATCGCCCATTATTGAAACTATCACTTTCTGTTGGGCTTATTGTATTTGTCTGATCTGAAATATTCACTTTGCCAGTAAATTGCGTTGCTGCGTTTTCATATTGATCCCTAGCAGTTACGGTAATTGGGAATGGCTGATTCGATTGTTGTGTACTGATGTTATTTAGCGAGAAATGATGAAGTGAGGCAGATTGAACATTAAATTTATTTGATTTTCCGTTGACGCCACCCTGGCTTGCTGTAATTTCAATGTCATTTTGAGCCTTTGTAATCGTAACATTTCCAGTCCATTGTCCATTAGAAAAATTAGTGGTGGAAGGCGGATTAATTGTGCTGGTATTGTCTGTTAAATTAACCGAATTTGAGAATGAAGTAACAATATTTTCATAACTATCTCTTGCATAGATTGTAATTGAATATGACTGTCCGGCTGTCTTGGGACTGGTAATAGTATTGAAACTAAAATGGTTAACCGAATTTGCCTGTATATTGAATTGATTGGAATTGCCAGATTTGCCTGCCCCCGTTACAGTAATTTGATTGTTAGAATAGCTTTTAGTTATTGTTAAATTTCCAGTCCATTGACCATTCACAAAATTAGTCGTTGCTATCGGAGATAGGCTGCCAGTAAGATCACTTAAATTTGCTGTTCCAGTAAAATTATTCACAACGGCGTTATTTGCATCTTTTGCAGTAATCATTACAGAAAACGGGACACCAGCAGTTTTTGGGCTGGATATATTTGATATATCAAAATGATCAATATTGCCTGCCACGACATCAAAATTATTGGAAGTGCCTATTTGAGAGCCACCAGAGTTCGTCACCGTAATTCGATCATTAGTTATCACATTCGTAATTGTAACATCACCACTCCACTGTCCTAAATCAAATGCACCGCTATTGGGTGGAGAAATTGTACCGGTTAAATCCTGAATTAACACAGTGCCATCGAAATCTGTGACACGATTATTATGGAAATCCTGAGCAGTCACAGTAATTGTGAAAGGCACTCCAGCAGCTTGGGTTCCAATAGTGGCAAGTGTGAAGTGATCTAATGATCCCGGCTCAACATTAAAAGTGTTAGAGTTCCCGGTTACTGTCTGGCGAATTGCTGTTATTTTAACATCATTCTGACTTTTAGTAATTTGAACATTGCCGGTCCACTGTCCTGAACTGAAGTTACCAGTGGACTTGGGAAATATTGTGTCTGTGTCATCGTCTAAGGTCACTGCATTGGTAAAATTTGTCACCCGATTGTTGTAAATATCTTCTGCTGTAATCGTGATGCTAAATGACTGTCCAGCCACTTGAGGACTAGCAATCGTTTGAAATCGAAAATGATCGAGAATATATGGATTTACATTAAAACTATTTGAGGTACCGGTTTTATTACCACCAGTTACCAAAATTCGATTTGCAGTCTGACTCTTTGTAATTGTAACGTTACTGGTCCAACTGCCAGAAGTGAAGTTTCCTGTAATTCCAGGACTAATTGTTCCGGTTAAATCACTTAAACTAGCAGTTCCTCCAAAATTTGTAACTGTATTCTCATAGGCATCCTTTGCCGTAATTGTAATACTGAATGCATTTCCTGCAGTTTGGGTTGTTGGAATCGAAGCAAAGACAAAGTGATCCAGACTATTGTGTGTTATGTTGAAACCATTCGACGTCCCTGTTTCTATACCAGTTGAAGTTCTTTCAACGGTAATAATATTATTGGCTTGAACCTGAGTTACCGATACATTGCCCGCCCAATATCCAAGCGAAAAATCGTCGCTGATTGTTGGTGTAATTGTTCCAGTTAAATCTGAAATGTTGATAGTTTCCTCGAATTGATCCACTTGATTATTAAATTGATCCATAGCAAATACTTCGATAAGAAAAGGAGTTCCAGCAGTTTGTGAGGAAATATTTGTAATTACAAAGTGATCAACATTTGCTGCCTGAACATTGAAATAGTTGGAATAATTTGTTATCCCACTGGCAGAAACTGCAATTCTAACATCTTTCTGTTTTTTTGTAATAGAAACATCCCCGGTCCATTGCCCGGAGGAAAAGGCTGTCGTGCTCGTTGGAGCAATAGAGCCAGTATTATCTGAAAGCGTGGCTGTTCCATTGAAAGTCGTTACCGTGTTACTGTAGGCGTCTTTTGCAGTTATTGTAATACTAAATAACGCTCCAGCGATTTGGGGACTTGAGATGGTTTGAAAGTTAAAATGATCAAGGATGTTTGGATAAACTGTGAATTCATTAGAAGTACCAGATTTATCTTGTGCTGTTACCATTATCTTGTTGTTAGAATGCGCTTTTGTGATCTGGATATTTCCATTCCAAACACCGTTAATAAAATTTGTCGTCGTAGTTGGTGAGACGGTTCCAGTAAGATCAGTTAAAGATGCTATGTTTGTAAAAGAAATTACAGTGTTATCATACTGATCTTTCGCTGTTATAGTAACGCTAAAAAATGAACCAGCGGCCTGACTTGTTATTGAGTTAAATTGAAAAAAGGACAACTTATTGTGAGTTATCGAAAAAGTGGATGAAGTTCCAGAATCTATAACAGTGCCATTTTGTATTTGAGTTTCAATATTTACTGAATAATTAGTAGCTGCAATTGATGCATTTTGAATAATACCAACTTTAATACCAACGGTCGTATTGCCAGCCACTGGAGTCCCTGTTGCGTCACGTAAAACAGTAATAATTCCACCAGTACCGGAAGCAGTTAAGCCACCATCAAGAATATTCGGATCTGTAGCGCTTGCGATTTCAGCTTCGGAAACATCAAATCCAGAAGGAAATGTAATAACAATTTTACCATCTGCCGGTATTCCAATATTAGCACCATTTCCTATACCGGACGTAGTAAATGTAAATGTATAAATAACATAAGCTCCTGCCTGATTGTCTCCAAGGCTTGCAGTAATCGATGTTAACTGTCCTCCATAAGAGGCATTAATCATAATTCCCACAAAAATAAACAAAAAGTAAAGTAATTTAAATTTCATATTGAGATACCCTTCCAAAAAAATACTATCGAAACTGGATCAACAAAATGAAAATTTAAGAATCGACTTTGATGAAAGGCTGGGATGCGGATTCTTGATCTTTAAATGATGCAGATTTTTTGATTAAGACCATTTTAATGCTTCATTTTATAATATTTTTTTGTTACAAAAATTATGCCTTTTTCATATTTTCGTAATTGGACAAGCATGATTGAACATAGGATTGATTAGTATGATCTAACAATATTTAATTTTATTAACTACAAACCAGATGTAACTATAACCTATATAAAAACAATTGGTAAAAACTAATCCATGATAGAAAAAAAACCTGCTAAAGAGAATTATTTATCAATAATGTAACACTGTTTCTTTATCGTACAAGTTCCAACTCACACCATGCACCGGATGATTTTTTATTATCCATGTGGCTGAGAATAATCCAATAGAATTTAAATCAAATCTATGTTAAGGGACTGAGATTAAATAACTTTCCCATTTGTATTTTGTCAACCTTGAAAAAATAAAGATTTATAAAACTATCCTGTATAACTTATTTCATCTCACTTCCTAAATATATAAAAAAAAATATAAATATGAAAGTAAATATTAAATAAATTTAAATTATAAATGGTAAGAAAATTTTTTCTCTTGACATATTACATATATTTGTATATATTAAAATGACTTCACATTTACACACCCTTAAAAGAATTTAAATATGTTACAATTGCACAGATTAGAATTCTTCTTTCTCAAAATTAGCACAAGTTCTTTAAACTTTAAATATATCCTTTGTTCAGAATACTCAGTAATATTAAATTGTCCTAAATTAAGTCCTGTAAAAATGTTTTATGAGAATAAAAGACCTAAATAAATATTTGAATTAAATTAAAATAATTCATTGTAATTATTTAAAATGAAAGGTAGGAGAAACATGCCCAAAGAAACAAAGACAGCGCATCTGTCCAATTATTCAAATCTTCAATTAACTGCCCTGGTTATTTTAAGAATGATGATCGGCTGGCACCTGCTTTACGAAGGGATCACTAAATTGATCAATCCCTATTGGTCATCCGCTGGTTACTTGATGGAATCAAAATGGATTTTCTCAGGCTTATTCCAATCAATAGTCGCCAATCCGACAGCATTGAAAGTCGTCGATTTTCTCAATGAGTGGGGATTGATTGCCATCGGACTGGGATTGATTGCAGGATTTTTAACCCAGATTGCTACTATCGCTGGAATCGTTTTGCTATTGTTGTATTATCTTGCCAATCCACCCTTCGTGGGATTAACTTACTCCATGCCCACCGAAGGAAGCTACCTGATCATCAACAAAACCCTGATCGAAGCGGCTGCGTTGTTTGTTTTAGCATTGTTTCCGACGGGTAGAAAAATTGGATTGGATGTTTTTTTTAAAAAAGTTATAAGTGACAAAAGTACGAAAGTGAACTAATAATTTTTTCCAACCTAAGTTCACTTTAGACACATTAATAAATTTAGATCACTTTAGCACACTTTAAACAATTTAGCTCACTTGAGAAATTTTAGCTCACTTCAAAACCTGGAGGTTGAATAAAATGAGTTCAGAAAATAAACAAACAAATGACGATGCTGTGAAAACGGGTGGCATTAAGCGTCGTGATATTCTCAAAGGCTTGGCCGCCGTACCCGTATTGGGTTATTTTGTTTATCGATTTTTAGATAAAAAGAGTCTTGACAAAGAAAAAAAACAGGCACTCCTGGATGAACTTAAGGAGCTTGCCAGCCCTGAAAAACCCACCGAAGTTTCAACGGTATCTGTAAGACCGACCTCAAAAAAACCGACCGAGCTGATTCGATTGGGCATCATCGGTAATGGCGGGAGAGGTGAAAGCATTCTCCGTTCAGCGGGAATCGCTCATCCCGATTGGATCGAGGAACAGAAAAAAGCAGCCGTAGAAAATAAAATGCATACTGGCTTGCAGGATTGGCTGAACCAGGAAGATTTGAACATTGTTTTGACGGGCGTCTGCGATGTGTTTGATGTCAGGGCAGAGCGAGGTCTGGCTGCCTCGACAAATGAAATTCGACCTGGCGGTGTTTCGGGATCATTGCCTGGCGCCAAACGCTATCGCCACTATCAAGACCTGCTCGCCAGTCCCGATATTGATGCGGTAATCATTGGAACGCCTGATCACTGGCACGCCCAAATGGTGATCGACGCTGCTAAAGCGGGTAAACATGTCTACTGTGAAAAATGTATGACTCGAACCGAAGAGGAAACACACCAGCTTTATGATGCCGTTAAAAATTCCAGCATCAAATTTCAGCTCGGCCATCAAAATCGCCAGCAGGAAAGCCACATCAAAGCCAAACAATTGATCGACAAAGGAATTCTGGGTAAAATAACCCTTGTCGAAGTCACCACCAATCGCAACTCGCCCAATGGCGCCTGGTACTACGATATTCACGAGCAGGGCAATCCCCAGACGATTGATTGGGACTTATTCCAGGGTCCAGCTCCCAACAAAGTACCGTTCAGTCTGGAACGATTTTTCCGATGGCGCTGCTGGTTCGATTATGGGACTGGTCTGGCAGGCGACCTGCTCTCCCACGAATACGATGCCATCAACCAGATTTTGGATTTGGGAATTCCCAAATCAGCCGTGGCTTCGGGTGGCATTTATTTCTTCACCAAAGATTGGGTGGGTAATAAGGAATATAAGGTAACTGAAGTGCGTGATGTTCCCGATGTTTTCAATGTTGTGTTTGAATATCCCGATCGAGAGTTGACCCTGGTTTACAGCGCCACCCTTGCCAGCAATCGAGATCGGGGCAAGATTTTCATGGGACACGATGCTTCCATGCAGGTCGGTGGCGATCTGGAAGTCTATGCCGATTGGGAGTCCACCCGATTCAAAGAAAAAATTGAACAGGGCGTGATCGATACATCGTTGCCGCTATTTACTTACCAGCGTGGCTCCAAAGGATTTGATGCGGTCACCTCTGCCTCAGAAAAATATTTCGCCAGCCGAGGATTGATGTACACCTATCGTGAAGGCAGGCGAGTGGACATCACCTATCTCCATGTTAAGGATTGGTTGGATGCTATCAGAAATAGCGGCGAGCCGCTATGCAATGTTGACCAGGGATTCCAGGAAGCCATCACCTGCCACATGGCAACGCAATCGTATCTGTTGGGACGGAAGGTGGAGTGGGATCCTGTGGCAAGGAAGATTGTATAGCACTGCAAAATAAACAAATATCAATCGCCAAATATCAAATAATATTCAATTCCGAATTTTCAATATTCAAACATTTACTGCAACGAGGACTATTGTTTGGGGCTTTGGAAATTGAGTTTTGAAATTTATTTGTATTTTGACTTTTGTAATTTGGATTTTAAAGACATAACCGCAGAGACGCAAAGGCGCAAAGCATCTTTGCGTCTTTGCGGCTTGGCGTGAGACTAACAAACGAAAGGTCAATCTATGGCTGATAATTTAAAGGATCCAAAATCACTTACTGGTGCCAAAATCCAGCTCAGCATCATGATGTTTCTGCAATACGCTATCTGGGGCGCCTGGGCGCCAGTGCTTTCTGCTTATTTGATGAATAATCTCGGATTCAGTGGCACGCAGGTCGGTTTTATTTATAGCTTGCTGCCACTGGCAACGATCATCTCTCCATTTATCGGCGGGCAATTTGCCGACCGCTATTTTCCCACTCAACATGTACTCATGTTTTTGCAATTGATCGGCGGCGGGTTGCTGATCGCTATGTCTTTTGTCACCGACTATAGTGCCCTGGCATGGCTGATGTTCATCTATTGCGTCTTTTACGCCCCGACGCTGGCTTTGACCAACTCCATCGCCTTCATCAATTTGAAAAGCTCAGAAAAAGAATTTGGCGCCATTCGAGTCTGGGGCACTATCGGCTGGATCGCTGCAGGACTGATTTTGATGGGCTGGCGAACCGTCGCCAAATCCACACCCGCTTTTACCTTGCAGGGCGATACA
>SMTZ1_10000518_pt1 | contig 36424 bp, 36 predicted proteins | sample DeeMarSWOR136_30_FD_25667 | JGI IMG/M metagenome (IMG submission 25667)
TATTAGAGAAGATTTCCTCACAAGCGAAAACATCTATGTAACTGGCAGCGGTTTCCCACCTGGCGTACCTGTTAACATACACATCGTTAATGATGGTGCATGGACTCTTGGAGACTCAATACCAACAGATGTATCAAGCGACGGGGTGAACTCTGTGATCACAGATATATCAGGAAATATTGGGAAGACTCTTGTTTGGCCTCAACCAACTGTGATCGGTGAGTACGATATTATCTTTGATGTGAATCCGAATGGTCAATATGATGCTGGAGATTTTGTTTATAATCCACATGATCCCGGCTTCACAATCTCTGTCTTTGATACAAGCTCAGTTGCAGTAGGAGGATTCTATATTCCAGTGAATGGCTTAGCAGTTCTATTGCCCTATTTAGCTCTAGCAATTATGATACTATTGCCCTATTTAGCTCTAGCAATTATGATAATTGTAGTCTCTGCTGTCCTAGTCAAGAGAAATCGGTGTAAAGCATAATCATTCTTTTTTTCTATTTTTATATAAAATTGGCTTTCTAAATCTATGGACTTGAACCCAAATGAGTATGGAACCCCGCGGACCCAACATTTGATCTGAATTAACGCACACTATGCTACAAACTAATTTTAACTATCTTATCTTCAAGTGCTCGTCGAGGAATACGAGTGTTTTCTGCCAAGCATCTTGTGCTTCTTTAGATGCAAATGCCTGTGAGGAGGGATTAGCAAAAGCGTGACCGACGCCTGGATAGATATAAATCTCGTTCTCAATCCCGAGGTTATTGAGGGAAGCCTTGAATGCCTCCACTTGGGAAACGGGGATAACAGCATCTTGATCTCCAAAGATACCCAAGACTGGCCAGCTTATCATGGAAAGCTGCGACTCGTTGGTGACAAGATCACCATAATAGATAACAGTTGCATCTAGTACTTCTCCACTGAGGGCTAGCTGAAGGGATTGTCCTCCGCCAAAGCACCATCCTAATGAAGTAACTATGGTAACGTTTTCATGAGTTCTCAAATATGAAACTGCAGTTCGAAGATTTTTAAGAGCTTTCTCCTGATCAAGAGATGAGACGAGCTGTCTGGCTTCTTCAGAAGTCGTCGCAACTTGGCCTTCATATAGATCTACAGCCAATACAATATACCCCTCTGACGCAAGTTCACTCGCCATGTTTTTTATGTGCTCATTGAGCCCCCACCACTCATGAATCATGACAATCCCCGGATATTGTCCACCTTTTGCGGGTTTAGCAAGGTAACCTGGACTATTCTCAAAATAAGTTATCATGTTCGTAGTAACTTCTGATTCCTCCTTTACTTGAAGTATGTTTGGATATTTCATTAATATCAATGATATAAGAAATCCAATTATTACGATAAGGACTATAGCAATAAACTTACGCCTTATCTTTATCATAGTTATTCTTGCCTCTTAGGCTAATCTAATATTCTCCATGTAATTAAAAAAGATGCTTTTAGAGTTGAGAACTAATCTTTTTCGAAATATAAGCTCCCGCGCGCTTTTAGAAGTGAGCTAAAGATTAATCCCAATAAAACAAAGATTGCCATTGATAAGAAAAAGAGAGAACTGTTATCCGTTGAATCTAAAACATAACCAAGTGATAAAGGACCAAGAATAATGCCCAAGTTCAAGAATGTATTCGTAATACCAAAGCCCAATGCACCTTTCTTTACTCCAAGAAGTTCTCCAGAAAGAGCGAATATATTTGGAACAATAAAAGAAGCGATAAGGCCTATTAAAAGTGCTAAGGCCAGATAATATGTTGATGGAAGTTTGGGGAATAAGAGTATTAATACAAAGATAGAAGCTTGAGAGATTATTATCAAGAGCTTTCTTTTACCAATAATATCTGAGATATAACCTGACAATGGCTGTATAAATGCCCCCATCATGATCATGCCTGCCAAAAGATCAGAAAACTCTAAAGATAAATCATAGTATCTGGTGAAAACAGTCTTGCCCCAAGTTGAATAACCTAGCACTGCCATATTGAAAAGTGCCCATGCTATGCCCAAAATCCAAATATCAACATTTCTAAAAGTCCTAAGAGTAATTTTAGCAGGACGAATGTCTCTTCTCTCTTTTGTAAGCAAGATGGCCGTTACTAAGGCTATCAAATTAACAATTGCTGTAATCAAGATGGATGCTCTCCAACTATGAATTGAGGCCATAATTCCTAGACTATTGAACGCCACTACGGTTCCAAAAGGCATACAAAAACCAAAAAATCCCATTGCCATTCCTAGGTTTCCCTTTTCAAACCATTGGTATAATAGAATTGAAGCTGCAACTACTGCAATAGCTCCTCCAACTCCAAAGAGAAATCTGGAGAACTGCAAAAATAGAAAAGTACCTGAGATAAAACACAATAATGAACTTAAAAAACAAATCAATAAACCGGTAGTTAGTAGCTTTTTGATTCCGTATCTTCCAGTTAAGAGGCCTCCTAAAATCGATATAAAAAGACCTGGTAATGCAACAAGTAACATGAGACTACTTGCTACTGTGAAACCTATTTTGAACTCTTGTACGATCATAGGAAAGAGTGGGGGTATAGCTTGTAATGTGAAGATAAAAGAGAATCTGGTAATAAAACCCACAAAAAGTGCCCTTGACTTTCCTGCATTAGCTTCGTTCAAGAGATTTCACTCATATAGTCGATGTGGTGCTAAAATAATTCGATATGCCTATTCATTGGAGGTGTCTTAAGTTGCATAAGTTAAATAATTTCCATTCCGTCACGTTTTTTTGTTAGCGCTTCTGTAGCTGGAAGACCCTTTTCGATATCCTCGATTATAACTCTCTCAATTTTATCGACTTTTCTAGCATTCTCCAAGACAATTTCTGCTTTTTCTTTAGGGATAACGACTACTCCATCATCATCTCCAAGAATTATATCTTGAGGCTTAACAGGGATTGTTCCACAAAGAATTGGCTCATTATATTTGGTGTAGATTCTCCTTCCTTTTGGTGACGTAGGCACAAGACCATTGGAAAAAACAGTGAAATCAAATTCTTTAATCTCCTTAAAGTCCCTTACTGGACCATCAGTAACGACTCCAGCTACTTCCTTTTTCATTGCACAACGAGTAACCAGTCCTCCCCAACTATCGCATGTTGTGTCTCCTCCAACACCGATGACTATAACATCTCCCTTATTGCATGAGTCAATTGCCTCAAAGAGAATAGGTCCTGTATTTGTACTTGTGCTAGGAATTGCTTCAACAGTTACCGCTGGACCGCATATCTTAAGACCTTGGTAAATTGGCTTAACTTTAAAAGACATAGAGGCTCTGAAATCCATCTCATCCAGTATGTCAGATAATTTAGCTGTATCGAATCTACTAATTTCCTTAATTATTTCATGAATATTGGACATAATGTTTACCTCAGTTGTTGATTTAGTTAATAAGTGGATTAATTACTAGTTGCTATACATTTCTTTTTTGCTAAAACTTAGCATACATTGCTAAACGTGCGCGCGCTGTACTCAGTAAGTAAGTTGTTTTTCTCAGAATTCTAAAATAAAATGAATTAAATATAATATCTAAAGAAAATAGCAGAACTATTCGCTGGATTTTGATGGATTAATGGTAAGAATAGGAGACTTTGAGTTCAGTCTAAGGGAATTTGCTGGATCTCTGGGTGATTTTGGGCCTTTAAATCCATTCATCCTAGGATATATAGTAATTTTAGGATTAAATCCAGCTGGAATATTTCTTGCAATGGGTTTAGCTAACATAATATATGGCCTGGTCTACAAACTGCCACTACCAGTAGAGGCGAAGAAGGTTATTGGTGTAGTAGCTTTAGAGGAGAAGTGGAATTCATCTCAGATCTATTTAAGTGGCATATTAACAGGCATTGTCTGGCTTCTTCTAACCTTTTCAAAAGCAGTTAGGAAATTTGCAAAGATGGTCCCCTTAGTCGTTATTCGTGGAATTCAACTAGGTCTTATGTTTATTTTGTTAAAAGAATCGATAAAATTCATGCAGACAAATATTCTATTGGCGATCGTCTCTATTGCTTTAATAATACTATTGATAAATAATCGATTTTTACCTTCAGCTATTGCTATATTTTGTGTTGGTCTTGCTGTTATTTTTCTCTCAAATCAAGAGATTAGCTTAAAGTTCGGATTATATATCCCCGAGTTATTCATACCTCATTATAGTGCTATAACTTTCGGTTTGCTTATCGCCATTGTAGCTCAGATAGTCCTGACTTTTTCAAATGCAATTTTGGCAACTCAATTAGTGGTAAAAGAGAGATTCCCTAAAAGAAAAATTTCAGAAGAGAATCTTGCAAAAAACATGGGCTTCATGAATACTTTCTTTCCTTTCATAGGCGGTATACCAATGTGCCATGGAGCAGGAGGTTTTGCATCGCAGTACTTTTTTGGAGCAAGAACGGGAGGATCTATGATCATGGAAGGAGTTGTAGAAATAATTCTTGCTCTTTTTTTAGCTGAATCTATAACATCAGTATTTGGTAATTTCCCTCTTTCTATTATAGGTGCTATGTTGCTATTTGCCAGCATAGAGCTTGGAAAATTCGTGATTAAGGTTACAAAGAAAATAGAGCTAATTCAGGAGATAATCATAGGCATCGTTTCTCTTTTAACAAATTTAGCTTTTGGCTTTTTAGTAGGTTTATTAATGTACTATTTTACGAAAAAGATAAGCTCTCGTTTTTGAGGTTAGGTTTTGATTATTAAAAAAATCAATGCTAAGACAATTCTGTCTAAATCAAAAGTAAGGGATTATACTATCAATGCATATGTAGGTTGTGAACACGGTTGCACATATTGCTATGCACGTTTTATGAAAAGGTATACAGGACATAGAGAGCCATGGGGCGAATTTGTAGATGCCAAGATTAATTCCCCCGAATTATTGGAACATGAAATAAAAAGTAAGCCTACCGGAAATGTTTGGATAAGCGGAGTTTGTGATCCATATCAACCAATCGAAAGTAAATATATGCTTACAAGAAAAGTTCTTGAAATTCTGAGAAAACATCAATGGCCTATAACAATTCAGACAAAATCCCCACTTGTATTGCGTGATATTGATCTTTTAGAAGGTTTTAAGGAACTTGAGGTTATAATGACCGTTACTACATCTGACGATACTGTTAGAAAAATTTTTGAACCAAACGCTCCACCCATCGAGGAAAGATTAGAAGCAATAGAGAAGCTTTGTCTTTTAGGCATACGGACCTATGCAATGATAGCGCCTATACTACCAAAAGCAGAAAGCTTAGCAACAAAATTGACTGATAAGGTTGATTATGTGATAATAGATAAGATGAATTACCATTATGCTGATTGGGTATATAAAAAACATAATCTGCAAAATGGAATGAGTGATGAATTTTTTGATCGACACAAAGCAGATCTAGTTGACAGTCTTAACAAAAATGGATTCTCTTGCCAAATATTGTTTTAATAAAAAAAGCATATATGCTATTAGCTGATAGAGGATTTTCTACCGTGAGTGCCAAAGTGTTAAACGAACATGTAAAGAAAAAGATATTAGATTCTCAAAAGAATGAGGTCACAGAATATCATATTTACGATAAGCTTTCCAATTCAATAAAAGATGCCCATAATAAGAAAATTTTGAAATTGATTTCAAAGGATGAACTGGATCATTATTATTTTTGGAAAAAGATTACAAAAGAAGATGTCAGCCCAAATAAATTGAAAGCATGGATGTACATACTAATTGCAAGGATATTTGGGATAACTTTCGGTATTAAATTGATGGAAAGAGGGGAAGAGCAAGCTCAGATTACATATAAAGAGATCTCTAAATCTGTACCTAAAGCCAAAGCTATTGTAGAAGATGAAGATGAGCATGAAAAGAAGCTAATAAGTATGATAGATGAAGACCGTCTCAAATATGTTGGCTCCATGGTAAGAGGATTGAGTGACGCGCTTGTGGAGCTTACAGGTGCACTTGCTGGATTTACATTTGCCTTACAAAACAGAAGTTTGATTGTAATGATAGGTTTGATTACTGGAATTGCTGCGTGCTTATCTATGGCTGCATCAGAATATCTTGCTACAAAATCAGAAGAAAGTGGATTAAATCCAATTAAGGCATCACTCTATACCAGTATTGCCTATTTCCTAACTGTTATGCTTTTGATCTCTCCTTATATCTTCTTTTCAAACGTCTTTCTATCATTGGGTATTACGATATTCAATGCGATAATGATAATTTTCGTCTTCTCTTTCTATGTCTCAATTGCCAAGGATATTTCTATAAAGTCGAGATTTTCTGAGATGGTATTGATCAGTTTAGGGATAGCAACATTAACTTTCTGCATAGGAATTCTAGCCAGGACATACTTACACATAGAGGTATGAAAGCATAACAACACACATTCAAAAGTTTGGTCTTCTGAATATGAACTAAACCTATTAAATTAACGTAATCTGCTTCTCATTATGCAATAATTGGGCACGAATCCTCTCTATATCATACCCAAATACCCCTAGCAAAGTTTCTGCTGCTGACACTAGCATCTTAAGATACTCCTCTACATCATACTCGGTGCTTGGCTTCAGTAATTTTGCTGCTAAGACTCTCTCTTCAGCTCTTCTGCTTTTCGAATTGACTATCAGGTATTGAATTGACTGTCCTGCGTGAATCTCGAATCCAGCTTTCTCCAGCTGTTTTGCAGCCATTGCTTGGAAAATCTTATGATCATAAGCAGAGGGTGATTTTGAAAGTCTTTTTTTTATTAGCAGATTGCATAGATCGATTTCTCTATTGATCAATTTCTCAGCATGTATTCTTAGATGTCGCAAAACTTCAGGGATCTTTGCTTCAAAACTTTCGAGTGTAAAGGCTTCGGATAGTTTTCTGATCATTTCCAGCTGAACTTCACGAATGAATTGAGGAGTATCTCTACGTCTGGCTTCTATGCCTCTGATTTTAATTTCACCATTCTCATAAACGCCATAATATCTGTTGAGAACTGGAACGCCATCCAGAACCTTCGATGGAAGAAAAACAATCCAGCGGTATACTCCCTCTAAGCATAAGGTAATTCCTACCTCCTTTGAGATCTTATTACAAAGTCTCATTACTTCTTTAGACGAAGCGCTGTGCTTTTTTATCCATAAGGAATCTACGATGCCGTGAATAACCTCAAAACCATATTCTTCGGCCATCTTTGCAGCCTTCAAAAGTATGTCTCTGCTAAAAGCACAAACAGTAATATGTGCCTCAACCTTTCCAAACCGTGCGTTCCTATAACCCAAATAACCAAAACAAGTAACCAAGATCCATTTTAGTGCAGCTTGACGTGCATTATAAACGCTTCTTGGCTTTTCCTCGCAAGCTTCTTTCATCAAGCTCTTGTACTTCATGCGCTTCTTCAGTAGCAGATCCAAAGTCTTTGGCACTATACCACGCCTTTTTTCGCAGATATTGTACCCTAACTCTGGCACAACAAGTTCCGAATCTGGACAACACCCACAACATACAGTTTCAGCTGATATATTACGCGTCAACATAAGGGTTGGATACATAGAAGCAAAGTCAACTTCTGCAACATCTGTGTGAAATCCAAGCTTAGGTTCAAAAACGAAACCACCACGATCGGCTATGATAAGTTCTGAGGCGGATTTGAAAGATTCAGGCTCTTGCTTCTTCCATGGTATTAGAACATTATCTTTCCATGCGATATAGAGTTGCAAAGAAGACATTATGTTGCCGATAGTTGCCCTTGCGGCTTTATGAAGCGGAACCTTGCAGGTTCTTGAAACCTCAATTAGCCCCTCTAGGCCGCAAGAATTATGGATGAAAGTATTACCTACGTCTATATGAATTCGCCCATAGAGTCTTCTTGCTGCTGAGGTGCGATAGGCTCTTCCGTAGGAGAAGAGTGTTCTCCCTCGATTCTTTCTCATAGTCAGTGGAATTTTATCCCTGCTAAGAAAAAATTGGCTTAGAATTCCATTAGCAGAAGCTCGGTATGCCAGGTACGGTATAAGAAAAGAATCCCCATCTTTGGTGTATATTATATCAGGATCTTCTTCACTAACTATCTTGACCAATTCTAAAATTTTGTTAGCCTCATTTCCATCATTTATAACTACTTTTTCATCATCTAACTGCAGCGATATGTTATCTATCTTGTCGCTTAACTTCTGAAGTGGACCTATGCTTTCAATATCTACATCTAGCCATGCAGAACGCAGTGGCGGTGTAACATAATCAACGCTCTCAGACGAATCGAGGATTTCATACCAAAGTTGATCTCCAGAATCAACGACGACCAAACGAGCTAATGGAAAAAGATTCTTCTCATACAGATAGGCTTCGGAGGGCTTAATATCGATGTTGTGTAAACGAAATTTCTCATAACCAGCCAATCTGAGGAGCTTTCTAGCAAAAAAGCGGGTTCTTCGATAATCACCTACATCAATTTCCAGAACTTTATCTTTATAGGCTTTCATAAGATCGGCGTGTTTTTCAACAAAACGGCAGGCAGTTAGAGACTTGTTCTCACCGATTATTTCGGCCAAACATTTTAGATCTTCAAGGTTCCCAGAGGCATAAATTTTACATGTAAACTTGTCAACGAGTCTAACTCTCTCATCATTCTCGGTAATAATCCAGACTACCATATGATCAGGTAGCGATGGATAAACATCCAACAACCAGCCTCTAAAAGAGTTAAGTTTGGCGAAGTTTCTTTTCCAGTCGCTCAAGGTTTTCCATAATCTCCATGATCTCTTTCTGCTGGTTTAGTAAGATTGACATGAACATAGATTCCATCAACACAGGTCGAGTAGCCATGCCTCCTGCTGAGGCATGCATTCTGCATGCATTCATAATCTTCTTGAAAGCATCAGCATCCTTGCCTCTCAAAGCTTTGTGCAAGCCTTTCCAACGATTGATCTCTCTCTCCAGTGCTTGTCTATAGGATGGTACAGTTCTTCCCAAATTTTATGCCTCCATGTAAGCTGATAGATTGGTGTAATCTGTTGGGAGATCGATCCCGAATGCCTTAATGCAGGAATGCTTCTCCAAGATAAAGCTCAAGATCTTTCCTTTCTTCTCTAATCTAGTCAAAACGTTCGCTCTTTCGAATAGGATGTTCTCTAAGAGTTGGACTTGCCTTGATTTCTTCTCATGTAGTCGATTCACTATTATGATAGTCTGTCTTCCTGCGACAATTTCAGAGAACTTCTTACAAATTTTAGTGAATAGATCCTCAGCTTCGTCCTTAGGAATCCCAGATAAAAATAATGAAATGATGTCTGAAGCGATTAGAAGCTTGGCCTTCTTGCTTTTTAAGAAAATCTCAAGTTTTTCCAAGATCAAAGAGCAAAGTTGGTAGGCAGTAAAGGCTCTAGAAATGTAAACTCTCTCCAAGACGGATTGTGGATCTAGATAATGATCAAGTGCGATTTCAGCTAACAAATAGGGGTTAAACGAGTTACTAGCATCAATGAAAACTGCAGAAGAGTCTAGACCTCCAAGCTTTGTGGGAAGTTGACAACGAACAGACAAAACGAAAGATGTGGGTAAGACATTGTGACCATATATAACAATAAAATCCCCTAGCTCAAATCCTGGAATTGAATCATCGAGTGATGACTCTCCGAGAGAAAGTTTACTAGTCCTTTTAACTGAAAAAACCGACATGGTATGGCCCGCGCACTTTAAAAAAGCAAGAAACGAAAATAAAAGCACATCAGTAAAATATTTCACATAGTGAGGAGAGCGAAAATAAAATCTCTTTATTTGATTCCAGATAGTGAGTGCTAAACTTAATTAGAATTGCAAGTCTCCATTTATGAATTTTTTAGTAATTGTGGTACTAGGATGTTTGAAGAACTGCTCCGGATCAGCTATTTCCAAAATTCTACCAGAGTGCATATGAACTATTTCATTTGACAGTCTTCTTGCCTGATGTAGGTTATGAGTTGCTAAAATTATTATGCATGAATTTCTTTCTCCCAAGTCCTTAATCACCCGCTCAATAACTATGGCATTTGAAGGGTCGAGATTGGCCGTTGGTTCATCTAATAAAAGTATCTCAGGTTCAATTACAAAAGCTCTCGCTAATGCGACTCTTTGCTGTTCTCCACCTGAGAGTTTCTTAGCCTTTCTATTCTCAAAACCATTCAACTGCACTAAATCCAAAGCTTTTGATACTTTTTCATCTATTTCTTCTTTGGTAAAACCCCTGATTTTAAGTCCGAAGGCAATATTATCGTATACATTTTCATTAAACATCACACTCTTTTGAAAGACCATTGTTGAAATTTGACGTAAATCCTGTGCTCTTAACTTACTATTCTTAGATAATATACTACCTTTAGTCGGAATTTCTAGACCAGAAATTATTCTTAATAATGTTGTCTTACCTGATCCATTAACCCCTACTAGTGAAATCACGATCCCCGTAACAATGTCAAGTGAAATCGACTCCAGTACTTTAATACCGTCATAAATTTTTTCGATTCCAATTATTTGTAATGAATTGACCAAAAATCTAACCTCTCCTTAGAAAATTGATCAGAAAAGTGATTGAGAATACTACTGCCATTAGTATCAACCCAAGTGCAATACTAAAAGCAATCTCACCTCTTGCAGTTTCTAGAGCTATAGATGTTGTCAATACTCTAGTTGCATATCTGATATTCCCCCCAATCATCATAGCAATACCCAGTTCTGCGAAGGCTCTGTTGAACGAAGCAATTATGGAAAGAGTAATTCCCCAAATCGCTTCATCTATAATTTTGAAATTTGTTTGGATATTTGATGCGCCAAGAGTTTTTGCCAAGTCTCTTATATCGACATCTGTTGACTCTAAAGCACTCCCTGCGAAACTTACCAATATTGGAGTGATCAACAATGCTTGACCTATAGAAATCCCTAGAGGGGTGTAAAGAAGTCTAAAAATTCCAAGCGGGCCACTTTTTGAAAGGAGTAGGTATAAAATTAGACCAAGAGCAACTGTTGGTATTCCTAACATTGCATTAAAAAAACTCCTGACAAGCCTTTTTCCACGAAAGGATGATAGCCCTATGATTATAGCTATCGGCAAACCCCAAATGCAAGACAATAAGGTCGCGAATCCTGAGATACATATGGATCTAAATGCTATTGAAAGTATTTCAGGATCTCCACTCAATATTAAGCCGATAGCTTTGCTGAATGCTTCTATAATTGTTTCAAGCATTGAAAATTCCTAAAAAATTGGTGGAGGCGCCAGAAGTTATATGAATACCTTAGAACTTCTGGCATCTCAATTATGCGGTTTTTTGTGACCGTAATAATAAACTTATAGAGGTCTCCTTCTTCGTATCTGTATTGAGTTGGACATTCTGTTCCATCGAAGTATGCAAGTTCTTGTATCCATTGTACCATTTCTTGGTCGCTACCACTTTTTAGAAGTTTGACGTAAGGATTGAAGAGTGGTTTTCCGAATTTATCTTTTCCAAATTCTGCTAGTATCTCTTGAACTTCATCAGATACAAGGAAATTAATAAATTTCATTGAAGCATCGAAGTTCGAGCCTATTAGTTCGCTTTTTTGGGGATTATTAGCCATAACGCTATAAACATTCAACGTATCTTTTCCAGCTTCGACTATTATTTCCAATTTAATATTACCAGTCGCGTAGTTATTGAGGTAGCTACCAAGGTCTACGAGTGTGTAAGCCCCTTTATCATCTGCCAATTTAAGAGTGGCAGTCATGCCAGATCCTGCTTCAATATACCAATCTTGCGTTCTCAAATTTGCTACATCCAATCCTGCAAAGTTCCAAATTCGTTTCTCCTTAGCGTGAGTACCTGAATCATCACCCCTTGAAACCCATAAAGCAGAAGTGTTTTCACCTGATTCCTTTATTTTAATAAAGGCATCTGTTGGTGATAAGCCTCTAATATTTGCTGGATCTTCACTAGGACCTGCAATTACAAAGAAATTATATGCAATTATCTTACGATTTACTCCATATCCTTCTTCTAGAAATTCTAGTTCTCGCGCAGGATCGTGCACTAGTATCATGTCTGCATCGCCTCTCATCGCTGTTTGTATAGCTAAACCCGTGCCTTGTGAAATGAAAGATACATTAATAGAGGGGTATTGTCCTTCGAATTCAATTTTAAGTATATCCAGAAGTCCAGTCTCATAAAGACTGGTTGTTGTCGTAACTATAAGATGTTGTTTTTGCTCGCTTCTTTGATTAGACAAGATATAGGCAGACGAACCAATGATTATTAATACCAAAATTGCAAGCGCAATTACTTTGGTTTTTGTACCAATTTTGCTCTTGTCTTTTTTACTCAATTTTAGGTTCACCGTTATATACGATTGTACATATCATAGGTTCGAAATATATATATAAACATAACGATAACAAAATCTTGATTTGGTCAATGAAAAAAAAGACTCTAGCTCCTTCTTTTAAAGTATGGCTGGAAAGCGAACATCTCCATGTGCTTGGAAAAGGTGGAGCTTCCCTTCTGAAAGCAGTAAGTGATCTTGGTTCTATCACAAAAGCAGCAAAGAAAACTGGTGTGTCATACAAGTATGCATGGGACAGGCTAGCAGATATTGAAAAGGTACTTGGGGAACCCGTTTTGCAAACAAGTAGAGGTGGAAAAACCGGTGGAGGCGGAGCAAAATTAACAGAGACAGGGAAGGAACTTTTGAAAGATTATGAAAGAATTGATAAATATTTGAATAGAGTCTTAAAAGATGAGGAATCTTGGGAGATGATAGGATTGAAAATAAGTGCTAGAAATCGTTTGAATGGAATTGTTAAGGATATAGACAAAGGAGAAGTAACTTCAAAAGTAAAAATAAAAATTAATGTGCCTGCTACTGTATCAGCAGTAATTACAACAGAGGCGGTAGAGGATCTTAACATAAAACCTGGAGATAAAGTTGATGCCGTTATTAAAGCCACGGAAGTTATGGTTGCTAAGGATTAGACACGCGCTAGTCCTAATTCAGGTTTAATGAAATTCTGTTTTTGTATTGATTGATTTAAGATAGAGATTGTAGAATAATCGCATAATTATTTTTCAAGTATTTCAATGATTTTTCTTCTAGATTTGAAACCAGAAATTATTCTTACATGCGATGAGGAACAATCAAGATATTCCGCTAATTTCTTTATAAGCTCAAGATTAGCCTTTCCTTTTTTAGGCTTAGACGATATACCGATTATTATATTATTTCCATTTATTTTAAAGACATCTTTGTGAAAAACTACATTAACTTCATACTTCATTGTCTCATCCCTTTCCCAGAAACCACCCCAAAATAAAGGCAACAATTCCAACAATTGTATAAGTGAAAGTTTTTAGAAGTAGGTCTGTAGCAGATATAAAAACTCCAATTAAGAATTCTGGGCTCAAAATAGCTACTTGAATTCCTAAAGTTGAAGCCAGAAATATTAGGTAGATAAAAAGTAAAATTAGGCCTTCTCCCAAGCCAATTTTCCTGTCTACAATAAATCTCCATAATGCGATATTAACTATGATAAGCATCGCCATTAATTGTGCAAATAATAGGAGATTTATTTTTACTTGAGATAATATTAGAATGAAACCTAAAATCAAGGTAAGATTCGTTATACAAGATCCTAAGATATTTCCAAGAGCAAGACCTGTGTGGCCCTTTTTTACAGAACTCAAGCTAACTGAAAGTTCAGGAAGGGATGTGCCAATAGCTATTACAGTTGCGCCTATTACCGCTTGATCAATTGCTAACATATTTGAAATAGTAACAGAGGAGCTTACTACAAATTGAGAGCTTATAATAATAACTGCTATTCCTCCAAAAACTAAAGCTAGCTGAGTGGTTATTTTCTTTTTTATTTTTTTTGGTTCTTCTTCAATAACTGGTATTCTGTTTTTTATAGAATATATAGAAAAAATAACAAATATTGCAAGAAGAGTAAAACCGATTAGGTTTACGAATCTGCTTAAGAACAGCAATTGTAAGGGCACTAGTGATGCGATAACTAGCATCAAGGTTAAGCTTCTTAGATTCTCACGCTTAATTAAAATGACTGTTGGAGATAAAATTGCAGTCAAACCTAAGATCAGACCTATATTTGCGATATTTGAGCCAAAGATTGTTCCTATAGGTATGTTGACATCCCCAGATTTGAGTGCTGAAATGGATACGGCCAATTCTGGAAGCGAAGTTACTATTGAGAGGACAAGAAAACCAACTGCCATCTCTCCAAGTCCTGTAATTTTTGCTATATTGTAAGATGAATCGGATACCATATCACTGAATTTTACTAAAATGGCTAAGGATATTGTTAGGATTAATCCCTGAAGAATAAAATTCGCCCAATCAATCAAAGATTTCTCGCACTCGTACACTTATTCTTCTATTAAACCAATATTCCGAATTAGACTTATATCAAACATTCTTTTATGATTTCATTATTAACGAATTTATCTTCTCCATCCAAAATGACTACTGGTGTAGAATTATGGAAATGGGTTTTGAAAGCATTTGGAACAATTTCATTGATTTACTTCCCAATGTGACAAGTGCCATTATTGTTTTAGTGATTGGTTGGGCCGTTGGTCGAATTGCAGGAAGATTGATTTCAATAGCGATCGAGAGATCCGGATTAAATAAATTGATAAGAAAGCAATTCATTGGGAAGTTAATCGAAAGCTCTGGTTTAACACCTTGTAGATTCTTTGATCTGCTTACTAGATGGATTATCTATTTAGTAGCTTTGTTTGTAGCTATGGATATTTTACAGATTCAGATGTTAAGTGCTTTCCTGAGAAACTTATTAGAGTATCTCCCAAATCTCATAGTTGGAATAGTCATTTTGATTTTTGGATTTTCAATTGCGGATTTCATTGGAAATTTCGTTTCGACATTAAGTAAAGAGTCCAAAATAGTATTTCCCGTAATCATTGGCAACCTGGTAAGGTTAGTACTCTATTTCGTAGTTCTTACAATAGCATTAACCCAAATGAAGCTTGAAGTTGAGATTCTATATATTTTTGCAAATGCTTTAGCTTGGGGAGTTGCAATAGGATTGGGTATAGGATTTGGAATAGCGTTTGGATGGGGTTTTAAGGATATTATTGCAAAGAAAGCTAACCGATGGTTGAGTATAACAGAAGAGTCAGTAAGATGTTATGAGGAGCAATTCAAAAAGAAGAAACGATAACTCGCTATTATTTCCAGAATGCTTTATATTTACTAGTGTTAAGTTAGAGACGGTATTAGTTCAATTCAGATGTTTTGATTTTTAATGTGAGTAGATGTTGAGCTTTCTAAAGGAACCCCAAGAGGAAACAGCAATAAGAGAAGCCATGGCTAATGCTACAAAAAGAGAGGAAGCAAATTTACCTGTCATAGATCTAAGTAGCGGTAATGCTGGAAAGATGGTTTTGAATGAGCATCTCTTTACACATTTTCAACTTGAAGTCAATGAGTCATTACCAAGGCCTCTCAGATTGATTAGTGAGGCTTTAAAGAGTGGATTGACCAAAGCATTCTACTCAGAGTTAGCTGGTCTACCATACTCAACTGCTGGAGGTACAGATGCTGTAAAACACCTGGCGTTAAGATATTTCAAAGAATTTCACGGGGTCCCTTTAAATGATGATGATTTAGATAGAGTAATTGTTAGTGCTGGTGGTCAACAAGTTCTAACTGCTTCATTAAGGTCGATTAAATCTGGGACAAGAGTTTACATTCCAAGATGGGAATATTCACCAGTCCCAGAGATTATACGAAACAATGGTTGCAAGGAAGTACGTATTCCTTTGAGCGATGACCTTTCACTTAAACTTGATTATATAGAGGATAAAGTTGAAGATGAATCTGTATTATATCTAAGCATGCCAAATAATCCCACTGGTTATACATCACCTAAGGATTTAAGTGAAATTACAAAAATTATGGGAGAAAAAAATGGCGGCTTAATATGGGATGCTCCTTATCTTTTCACCATATTAAAATTGACTCCTTCTAAGGCGACTTTTGATAGAGGATTTCAACAAGAAATTATAAATGAGTTCAAAACTAATTTTACAGAAAAAGATGATAACGTATGTATACTATCAAGCTTGTCTAAAACTTGTCTATTAACTGGCTTAAGATTTGGTCTAGCTACTTCATCAGAAAAATGGATCAAGTATATGAACACAACAATAAGTAGAGAGAATATTAGTAGCCCCACCGCTTCCTTTATTATCGGTGCAGAAGCATTAAAGTTATTTTTGAATGAACCGATAACCCATGAATGGTTATGTCGTGCTGTTGCAGATAGATTGACAATGCTAATTGAGGAGGATATACCTTTAATTCTTCCCAAAAATGGAATATACGGAGCATTTTATGGGTTAATTAAAACTAAAGATTCTGATGGTTCAAGATTTTCAAATGAAATTATTAATAAATTCGGAATAGTAACGATACCAGGAGATTCATTTTACGGAGACAAGATAGATGTTATAAGAATATCGCTTGTTGCTACACCATGGAGTGAGGGAGATCCAATCTGGAGAGAGAATGTTATATCTTTGAAGAAAGCTTTGTCTTGAACTCCTTCAGTCCTGATATCTTAATTATTTTTCTTCTTTGGGATGCCCTTTATCCAATTTACTTTCTTAATCATGTTCAACGTAACAATTTATGAAATATTGGGACATTCTTAAATTTTAGTAATCTAAGCAAATCAACTATAGTATATGAGAAATTTTTTATTTTGAAATTAGAGATATCTAAGAAATTCATCCAAACATTTACGCATGTAAAAGAAAGCTTATGCTAATTAGAAGGAAGTAAAATTGAAAGATAAAGTAGTTTCAATTGATGAAGCAAAACATTTGGTCAAGGATGGGGATTTAGTAGCGACTGGAGGCTTGACTATTCATAGAAAACCGATGGCATTTATTTATGAGATTATTAGGTCCAAATTCAAGAAGTTGAGGATTATATCCTTTGGTGGAGGCCCAGAGATTGATCTTATGGTAGCTGCGGGCTGCGTCGAAAAGGTTGATGCAGCTTATGTAGGATTTGAAATATTAGGATTCGCTCCTAACTTCAGAAAAGCCATTGAGGAAAAACAGATAGAGTATACAGAGCATACAGAGTATAGCATAATGGTTGGTTTACAAGCAACAATGCTCGGATTAGAATTTTCCCCATGTAAGGTCCCTGCAAAAATCATTAGAGAAAGTGATGTGCATAGGAGGCTAGATCTAAAAAGCGTCAAAAGTCCATATACAGGAGAAGAGCTCATGGCTTATCCTCCAATTAGACCTGATGTTGCGATTATTCATTTACAAAGAAGCGATAATTTTGGCAACGCTCACATGGAAGGCGTAACTGCTATAGATGACCTCTTGATCAAGGCTTCAAAGAAAGTAATTCTTACAGTAGAGGAGATAATCCCATCTAGTGAGATAATGAAAGAACCTAGTAAAACAAAAGTCTCACCATCATTTGTAGATGCGATCGTCAAAATTCCTTATGGAGCCCATCCTACAAGTTGCTATCCATTTTATGCGTACGACCTTTGGCATCTTAGGGAGATTATGGAAAAAACGAAGGCAGGTGATATTCAGGCATATCTAAATGATTACATCTTTGGCGTAAGGACTTTTGATGATTATTTGAGTAAAATCGGAGATAGCGCTTTATCGAAGATAAAACCGAAAAGGTGAATGAGCTATGAGTAAAGATGATGAATACACAATTGATGAATTAATGATTGTATGTATGGCAAGAGAAGTCTACGATGAAGGTATTGTAATGCAAGGTCTAACAACTCCAATGGCGACAACCGCATACTACTTAGCAAAAGCAACTCATGCGCCCGATGCTTACATATATCAACTCGCAGGGAACATCTTAACAAATCGTCTGGATGCATTACCTGTATCTATGGTTTTTAATGAATTTCAAGCAATGAAAGCAGCAATGCACATTAGATCACAGTTAGAAGTCTATGAGACTTTATTCACTAGAACCAATTCCATTATTGAATTCTTTAGACCGGCGCAAATCGACAAATGCGGTAATATGAACAACTCTGTAATTGGTGAACCTGAAAATCCAAAAGTAAAATTGCCTGGAGCTTTCGGTATACCTGATGCATTTCTAATATACCCAAAGTTATTGATTTACGTTCCTCGCCATGAGAAAAGAGTTTTTGTCGAAAAAGTTGATTGCATTAGCGGCTTAGGTATAAGTAAAAAGATTTCAGATGAGAAGGAGATTATAGTGATATCAAATCTAGGCGTTTTTCATATTAGTACAAGAACAAAAGAGATGGAAGCATTAACTATTCATCCTGGAGTAAGCCTTGATGAATTGAATGAAAATACAAGTTTTCAGTTAAAAATACCTCAGGATATATCTGAAACAAAACCACCAACTGTAAATGAACTTAACTTGATTAGAGAGAAAATAGATCCGCTTGGGACAAGAAGACTCGAGATGCTTGGAGGAAAAGAAAGGCAAAGACTGCTATGGGAGATAATGGATAAAGAAACTGTGGTATAGCGTTCAATTAAGTTTTTGAGTTAACCTGCAACTACTGCAGGTTTCTTTGTATGTTTGTTTTGTAGATAAAGCCCTATTTTATCTAGTAAATATTCCACATTCTCGCCTGTCTTGGAACTTATTTCATAAAAGGGGAGATCTAAAAATGCTTTTTTGATTATTTTTTGAATTTTGTTAATATCTCGTCTATTAGCTAAATCGATTTTATTAGCACAGAAGATAATATCTGAATTCGCTTCAATTCTTCTTAAGATCCTATTCATTGAGTAGATTTTCTTCAAAATAGTATTTATACTCTCGCTGGCGTCAACAAAAAGGAGTAAAAGATCAGCGTTACAAATTTCATCTAGAGTCACTTCAAAAGCATCTATAATCATAGGATGCATATTTTCGATAAAACCTATAGAATCGACCAATATGTATTTTAATTCATTGTCCTTAATTTTTCTAGAAACAAGGCGAGAACATGGAGACAATGTTGTAAATGGACCTAAACCAACATCTTTAGATTCGGAGACTATTTTATTGAAAAAAGTCGTTTTTCCACTTTGTGTATATCCAGTAAGTGCGACAATAGGAAATCCTAATTTTTGACGCCTAGCCCGTTGAAGTTTTCCTTTGGAACGCATTTTAGTTAATTCTCTTTTAATTTTACTTATCCTTTTTCTTGCTGCTTTTTCATATTCTGAAAAAGGATAATCTCCAGGACCGCTCCACCCAACTTGCTCTGTTGTAATATCCTTGAGTTTAATCAACTCTCTTCCCCAAGAGAACGTATAACGCAATCTTGCGAGTTCGATCTGGAGTTTAGCTTCCTTTGTCATAGCTCTTCTATCGAACACTTCAAGTATCAATAGATTTCTATCCATAACTCGTATTTCTCCAAGTTCTCTTTGAATCTTGTAGGCTTGACTACTACGCAAAGTATTTGTGAAAATTACGGCATCTATTTTTTTTTCATAAACAATATTTTTGGCCTCTTTAAGCTTACCAGGACCAATGCAATATGCGCCATGCGCTTTGTTACGATTTTGTACTATTGATTGTTCGATACCATATCCTATGCTTTCAGCCATAGTTTTTGCTTCGTGAACTCTTGATTTTGAATTTGGCGGTTTACATTCAATGATAATGGCTTTCAAGTTTTCATACACTAAATTTTATTAGCCAATTAAAGGTTTCAGAAAATTATTTTCTTGATTAACTTGCTTCTAGATTGTATAAAGGTTTAAAAGAGTCTTAATATTCTTTTCTTTGGTCAAAAGAAGTGATCTAATTTGCCATCTTCGCGAAAGAATCTCTTGCTTGTATCAGTTTTGGTTATCCAATTAATTCTACTTGGAGCATTTGCTTATCTCTATTCAGATACAAAATCGCAATATGATGTGGTTCGTAGAGAATATGATGAAATTAATAGTCAACTTCAAGAATTACGCCAAAGACCAATAGTCGTAACTGGCAACGATTCAATTATACCTTCGTTAATTTATGAAAGTATCGAACCATCGGTAGTGAAGATAACAAATAGAGGAGAATCCTTCTTTATGGGAGAGTATTATTCAGAGGGTTCTGGTTTTGTATATGATAAGAAAGGACACATAATTACAAATAATCATGTAGTCGAAGGAGCAGATTCTATAGAAGTTACATTTTTAGATGGAGAAATTTACAAGGCTGAAATAATAGGAACAGATGCGTATAGCGACATTGGTGTTGTCAAAATCGATATTCCGCCTGATCAATTAAAACCTGTATTTCTTGGCGATTCTTCAGAAGTCCAGATTGGTGAGCGAGTATATGCTATAGGCACTCCATTTGGATTGAGCGGTTCAATGACTGAGGGTATAATAAGTCAGCTTGGTAGAACTCTTCCTGCAGTTGGAGGTTACCAAACACCTAGTGTTATTCAGGTTGATGCAGCGATAAATCCTGGAAATAGCGGAGGCCCTCTTCTCAACATTAATGGTGAAGTAATTGGAGTAAATACAGCAATACAATCAGAGACTGGAGTTTTTTCAGGAGTTGGATTTGCAATACCTTCAAACTTAGTAAAGAAAGTTGCTTCTTCCTTGATATTATATGGCGAACACAAACATGCTTGGGTAGGAATCTCAGGAATGAGTATGAATATTCAGTTAGCAGAAATAATACAGCTAAATAATACCAAAGGATTCCTAATACAGGAAGTTACTGCGGATAGCCCAGCTGAAAGAGCAGGATTGCGTGGAGGAGAGGAGATAGTTTCAATTGATGGACAAGAAGTAAAAATCGGCGGAGATGTTGTAATCGGAGCAGATGACATCAGTATCATAAGACTTGAAGATTTGCTTGTTTATCTAGAATATGAGAAATCCCCTGGAGATGAGATAGTTTTAAAGATTATCAGAGACGGAGAAATAATGGATGTCAAAGTTTTACTTGGAGAAAGACCTTCACCTGAAGAAGTTGGTTAAAAAAGCTCGATTACTTATTTTTTTATTTCTTTTTCAAATTCCTTCAGAAGCTTTTTCTGTTTCCTTGTTAACTTTTTAGGAACTTCAACGTAGATTCTAACAAGCTCATCTCCTCTTGCTCTTTCATGAATTGAAGGCATGCCCTCTTCTTTAAGTTTAAAAATAGTCCCATTTTGAGTTCCTTTAGGTATCTTCAAATATGCTCCTCCATCTAAAGTTGGTACTTTTATTTCTGCACCTAGAGTTGCTTGTGTAAATGTTATTGGAATTTCACATATTACGTCATTTCCTTGCCTGTGAAAAATTTCATGTGGTTTTATATGAACTATAACGTAAAGATCGCCTGCAGGTGCTCCACCTTCACCGGTATCCCCTTGGCCACTTAGCTTGAGTATTCCACCTGATTCTACACCGGGGGGTATTGTGACTTTTATTTCATGCTGGCTTTGAACTTTTCCTTCACCTTGACATTCTTTACAAGGAGATTCAATTACCGTTCCTCTTCCATTACAATTATTACATGGCACTATTTGTGTAAATAGAACATGAGATGTTCCACCTGCTGCACGGCTATAGGTGAGCTGCCCCCTTCCTTTACATTTCGTACAGGATTCTGGAGAGGTTCCAGGTTTTGCACCAGTCCCATCACATACATCACAATTTTCAATATTGGAAACAGGTATGGTTTTTTCAACACCTGTTGAAGCTTCCTCTAAAGTTATTTCTAGGTTGTATTCGATATCACTTCCTTTGGGTGTTGATTGCCAACCCCAGCCACGCGCCCCAAAAAATCTTTCAAAAACATCTCCGAAACCACCAAATCCGAATCCTATATCCTTAAAGATGGTTTCAAAATCCACTCCCCTGAATATATCCTCTCGAGAGTACCTATCGCTTATACCTGCATGGCCAAATGTATCATAATATTTTCGTTTTTGATCGTCTGCAAGAACTGCGTACGCTTCTGATATCTCTTTAAATTTTTCTTCTGCTTCTGAGGATTTATTCCTATCTGGATGATACTTTAATGCAAGCTTACGATATGCGCTTTTTACCTCATCTTTTGATGCATCCCTAGATAAACCAAGAGTCTCATAATAATCCTTGCTAGACAAAAGTAACACCTAATGCGCTACTAGCGCAATCTAGCTGCAATATGATTATTTCTTATCTTTATCAACTACTTTATAATCAGCATCTACAACTTTTTCTTTGTTTTTCTTTTGAGATGTCTTCTTTTTATCGGACTTTGCTTGTTTGCTAGCTGCTTCTTGATAGACAGTCGCGCCAATCTGTTGGAGTAAAGTAGTTAGACTATCTACCTTTTTCTTAATCTTATCAAGATCTTTGCCACTTAATTCATCTTCAAGTTCTTTAGTAGCTTTTTCTAATTTATCTTTCTGATCTTTGGTTATCTTATCCCCTAAATCTTCAATAGTTTTTCTTGTTGTGTATATTATTGAGTCTGCTTGATTGTGGAGTTCAACTTCTTCCTTCTTCTTTTTATCCTCCTCCGCAAATTTTTCGGCTTCTTTGATCATTTTATCTATATCCTCTTCTTTCAGCTTGGTCGAAGCTGTTATCGTTATTTTCTGTTCTTTATCAGTTGCAAGGTCTTTAGCTGTAACATCTAGAATTCCATCAGCATTTATGTCAAATGTTACTTCTATCTGCGGGATCCCTCTCGGAGCAGGAGCTATGCCAGTTAAATTAAAATTACCCAAAGAAACGTTATCAGCAGCCATTGAACGTTCACCTTGCAAAACATGCACGGTAACACTAGTCTGACCATCAGCTGCTGTAGTGAAAATCTGACTTTTTTTGGTTGGAATGGTGGTATTCCTCTCGATTACGTTTGTGGATACACCACCCAATGTCTCAACTCCCAAAGATAGGGGTGTTACATCCAACAAAAGCAAATCTTTTACTTCTCCAGCTAGTACTCCAGCTTGAATCGCTGCGCCCATTGCAACACATTCCATCGGATCTACTCCCCTTTCTGGAAGTTTATCCATCACCTCTTCCACAAATTTCTGTACAATAGGCATCCTAGTGGGCCCGCCAACAAGAATTATTTTATCAATATCCTTTGCATCCCATTTTGCATCCTTAATTGCCCTAACCATAGATTCTCTGCATTTTTCTACAATTGGTCTTACGAGTTCCTCTAGTTTTGCCCTATTTATTGCCATCTCAAGGTGTTTTGGACCTTTTGAGTCTTCCGCAACGTATGGCAAGTTAATATCTGTTGAAAGTGTAGTTGAGAGTTCAATTTTTGCTTTCTCAGCCGAATCCCTCAATCTTTGCATAGCTTTTTTATCGTCTCTTACATCGATGCCATTGTCCTTTTCAAATTCACTAGCCAGATAGTCGATTAAGGCATTGTCCATATCAGTGCCGCCTAATTGAGTGTCACCGCTTGTGGATTTTACTTCAAAAACTCCTCCACCAAATTCTAGCATTGTAACATCTAATGTACCTCCTCCAAAGTCGAAGACCATTATTTTCTGTTCCTTCTCACCCTTATCTATACCGTAGGCAAGAGAGGCAGCTGTGGGTTCATTAATTATCCTCACTACATCTAATCCCGCAATCTTACCAGCATCTTTTGTAGCTTGCCTTTGATTGTCGTTGAAATAGGCAGGTACTGTAATTACTGCTTTCTTAATCTTTATTCCGAGATGCGCTTCGGAGTCCTTCTTTATCTTCTGTAAGATAAATGCAGAAATTTGTTGAGGGGTGTATTCTTTATCATTAAATTCTACTTTATAATCGGTTCCCATTTTCCGTTTAATTGCCATCACTGTACCTTCAGGATTAGTAATTGCCTGCCTTCTAGCTGGTTCTCCTACCAACATCTGGCCATCTTTTGTAAATGCTACAAAAGAAGGGAAGGCCTTGCCGCTTGCAGTCGTGCCTTCTGCACTAGGAATTATAGTAGGTTTTCCACCCTTAAGTACAGCAGCAGCCGAGTTGCTCGTTCCTAGATCTATTCCTATAATCTTTTCCTTTTTGGACTCACTCATTAAACTCACTTTTCTTAAACTATAATCATGAAAGACAATTAATTTGTGCTATGAATTCTGTGAAAACAAATCTTAGAAAAATATTATGGTAGACATTCGGCTTGTCTATAACTTAAACTTATCGCTGGAATTATGGCATCTTGGAAAATATTAAAAAGTCTGATTACATAACTCATGTGCTTTACAATTCTTAATTATGGTGGATTAATTGAAAGCAAAACTTTCAGATCTTATTCAAGAACAAATCAAGTCACCTAGTCCTATTAGGCAAATTATGAAGATGGCCGATAAGCAGAATATAATTAATATGGGATTGGATCCCGATGAGTTTATCTCATTTGGAGGTGGATGGGTCAACCATCCGGCACCAGAAGCCTATAGGGAAGCCTACATGGAAATATGTAAAAACCAAGAGGTTTTCCACAAATCCGGAGGATACAGCACTACATTAGGTGAGTTAGAGTGTAGAAGACAGATTTGTGAATTCGAAAAGGAATTGTTCAATGTAAACGTCTCTGAAGAAAACATAATAATTGGCCTAGGTGGTACTCAACTGATGCATGATCTATTTAGAACTATTTCAGATCCTCAGGACTCGATTATGTTTCTTGATCCTACATATCCAAATTACATGGGTCAACTGAAATTTGTGCTAAAAAATCCGAAGATAGTTTATTTGAAGTCATTGGATGAAAAGAATTGGTCGTATCTTCCGGATTTGCAGGAGAGAATCGAAGAATTCAAAGATCTGTATGAGAGCAATAAGCCAAAAGTAATTCTTATTGTTAGCCCCGATAATCCAACTAGCCAAATAATACCGCAAGAGTTCATAGAATCAATTATGGATGTTATAAAAGGGAAGAATTCATTTTTGGTAATCGATTTTGCTTATAAAACTCAATATTTTAAAGAACTCCCTAAATACTTCTCGTGGTCACCAAAGGATAATCCTCAACTCATTGCATTACATTCAAATTCAAAATGGTGTAGAGGACTCGGAAGAAGATTGGGATGGATTGAGGCGGATAAATATATAATCGATGGCCTTGAAAGGGCGCAACAGTGTAGTATTCTATGCCCAGATACATTACATCAGATGGCTTTATCAAAGTACATAGAAACTGCAGTAAAAGATCATTCATTAAAAGATTACATTGAGGAAAATAGAAAAAAGTATGAAAAAGCTGCTGAAATCACAATAAAAGCTATTGAAAAATGTATGAAAATGAAATATCTTAAACCCCAAGGAGGACTTTACACGGTTGTGGATGTGAAGAAAGATTCTGATGAGTTTATCACAGAGGTTCTGAAAAAGACTGGGGTATTATTTATTCCAGGAAAAGGATTTGGTCCATCTATGAAGAATGGAATAAGGATCTCCTATGGACCATTAGTTGAAAATACAGATAAAATAATTGAAGCAATGGAAAGAGTTGGGAATTATCTGGAGAAACAGTAATCCAATTAAGAATATTTTAAAAAAACTCTACTTTAGATGAAACTCACGAGTTAAGTTTGATATTATGATCACTTATCTTTTTGACTCTTCGCAACGCAAACAAGGCTTGGCCGGAGAAGTTTACCGTCTAAAATATAACCTTTTTTTATTTCCTCCACAACTGCACCATCTGGATATTGATTTTTTTGAACGTGTGCAACAGCTTCATGTAATTCTGGATTAAATGATTTTCCAAGAGCTTCTATTTCACTTAATCCTTCTTTCTTTAGAGCTTCTTTAAATTTCCTCAAGATCATTTCTAAACCTTTTATTATGGCTTTTCCGCTTTTGCTCTTCATACCTGAATTAAAAGCGATTTCAAGTTCATCTAGTACTTCAATCATCTCAAGAATGAGCTTTTCTCGTTCGGCTCTAACTGAACTCTCTATTTCTTTTTCTATTCGTTTTTGACTATTTTCGAATTCTGCCTGTAAATATTTCAATTTATTTAAATAATCGTTTGATTTGGACTGTTCTTCCTTCAATTTCTTCTTTAAATCATCAACTTCCTTTTTGAAGTTTATTTGTTGTTTTTTTTGTGAATTTTTTGATCTCTCTGCTTTTTTATGTTTCATGTCTATTATGTGCTCCAAAATGGCTAGTCTGTATCGAAAATAAAAATAATTTCTGATCTTTAAAATAAAAAGAAATCATAATATCTGAGAATGAACTAACTTCTAACCTACAGGAGCGCCATGTGCCACAGCATCTTTGTATAGTATATCTTCCCATTCTTCTTCTGAAATCATCTCTTTAATAACAACATTATCCAATATAGCCTGCAATGTTCTGTGATGCCTATATTCATCGGCAGCAATATATTTCAGCATAAATTTAACCTTATCATTTTCTACAGCATTGACAATACCTGTAACGAAATCTATCATTTTCTTTTCTGTAGCCATGTGATTTTTGATTTCAGTATTTATTTTTTCTTTTTCATCTTCGGATACAGCTGTGACACCTGAAGATAGTTCAATAAGAGATGAGTATATATCAAAATGTTTCTCGGAGTCTAGGGCAATACCGTTTAATAATTGTTTAACAACAGAATTCTCAACCTTATTTGCAGTCTGTCTCATGGAGTCGATCATGCTCTTTTCAAGTTGCATTCCTTCTTTGAATTTATCAATAAGCTCTTCTTTGTTTGACATATGAGAACCTCATCATAGTTAATAATAGGCGGATTATTCTATCTTCTTAAAGTCATTAATAAACAATTCCAATATCAATGTAAAAATTCTCACAAAAATGGTTATTAATAAAAACCTAGGAGAAATTGCATTTGGCAAAAAGCATTTCATTGAAATTTGCAAAAGAATATGGCGAAAAGGCCATACATATTGTTAGAGATTTTGAGGTATATGATGAAGATTTAAAAATAAAAAAGGACGAGAATTTCATTTTTATTCCATTAAAAGAAAAACCGTCGAATGAACTTATAAATATACTTAGTAATGAAGTCGAGAATATAATTATAGAAAAAACAGATTTTACGAAAAACGAAAAACCGAAATCTTTAGTCCAACTTCTAGAGGATAAGTTAAAACCTGAAGTCTTAGACGAACTTCCAAAGTCAATTGACATAATCGGAGACATCGCTGTAATTGAGACTTCTCCTAGTATTGAGAAATATAAAAAGGAAATTGGAGAAGGTTTATTGAAAATAAACGGTAATCTAAAAACCGTCTTATCCAAAGCCGGACCGATTTCTACAAAATATAGGGTCAGAAATTACGAATTTGTAGCTGGTATCAAAAAGACTGATACCGAACATAAAGAATTTAGTTGCAGATATTTTATTGATTTAGAAAAAGCGTACTTTAGTCCAAGACTCTCCTTCGAACACGAACGCGTTGCATCTCAAGTTATAGAGGGTGAAACTTTAGTTGATATGTTTAGCGGAGTTGGACCATTCACTATACTTGCGGCTAAGAAAAATACTGAAATAAAAATCTATACGATCGATATCAACTCATATGCTGTCCAATTTTTATTAAAAAACATAAGACTAAACAAAATCGAGAAAAAAGTCACTACAATTTTTGGAGATGCGAAAGATATAGGTCTGAGGCATCTGCAAAAATCTGCCGATAGGATCATTATGAATATTCCGCAGGAATCTGGAAAATTTGTTGGAGTTGCCTGTAAGATGTTAAAAAAAGAGGGGGGATTGATCCATTATTATACTTTTATGGATGATTCCAGCTCGATGAAGATGGAAATTCGAAGGCTTCGTGGTTTAATTTCCTTGGCCGATCGAGATATTAAAGATATTCTACATTCAAAAAAAGTCAAAAATATAGCTCCATATAAATGGCAAATAGTAGTAGATGCCAAAATTGCTTAACCTTTAGTCTCGGCTACCAATTCAATTTTAATTTTAATTTTTGGATTACATATCAATTCAATGAAAGGCTTATCAAAATCAGAAGCGCTTTTATCAGCTTTGATCATTAGTGTCCTATCACATATGAAGTCGCTTTTTCGGCAGACTAAATCATTAGGATCGTCTAATGTCAGAGATTTGTTTCCACGTCCTGATATCGTTTCCTTCAATCCATTAGCTTCAATGATAACAGTAATCTTTGACTTGTCATTTCTTAATAGAAGTTTCAAGTCATCTTTTAGATCCCTCAATCCCTTCGATGAAGCAACAGCGACTATGCAATCTCCTCTTTTAGTAATTGATCTGTCTCTAGTAATTTCAAAAGTTGACTTATGAGTTGCTAATATTTTCTCATGTCCATATGCATATATAATGTCTATAGCCTTTGGTGCCATATTCTTCACTATTCTAAACCAATTTTTTTATTAAAGTTAAAACTGTTCAGAAGCTAGCTCAGTTTTAAATTTCAAATAAAGGATTTTATTACTCATCTCAATAAATCTAGTAATGGTCGATAATTAAATATGAAAGATTCTTTTCCAGAGCTCAGGAAAAAAGCAGTAGAATCCCTGATAACACAAGGAATTCTTAAAACCCCAAGTATTATTGGAGCTATACTAAAAGTACCTAGAGAAGAATTTCTTCCTCCAGATGTTAAACAACATGCCTATGTTGACTCTCCCCTACCTATCGGAAGTGGGCAAACAACAAGTGCACTGCATATGACAGCCATGTTCTGTGAATATGGAAAGTTGAAGTTTGGTAATAAGGTATTAGAAGTTGGTGGAGGATGTGGGTACATGAGTTGCGTTTATGCTGAAGTGGTGGCTTCGATCGAAAAACCAAAGAATAAATGGGGAAAAGTCTGGACCATAGAGATAATTAAAGAATTGGCTGATTTAGCCAAAAAAAATGTAGAGAAAACGGGTTATTCAGATAGGGTTACGGTGATACACGGGGATGGTTCTTATGGATTTGACAAGTATGCACCCTTTGATGTAATAATAGTAACTAGTGCAGCTCCAGATGTGCCCGATTCTTTGGTTCAACAGCTAAAAAAAGGCGGTAGTTTACTGATACCAGTTGGAGATCTATCCTTATACCAGCAATTATTGAGGATCAAGAAAAAGAATGATGGAAGTATTTCAAAGGAAAATCTTGGTGGAGTCGCTTTTGTTCCAATGAGAGGAAAGCATGGATGGAAGTAATGAAATAAAGCTTAAAAAAGTGTGAAATTGAATGGTTTCCAAATCCAAGGGAAAAAAAAGAAGAACCGCAAGAAGCAAATCAGGAATTTTACTCGGATTTTTGAATGAAAATCCTGGATTGACTTCAAAAGAGATTGGGCAAAAACTAGGTTGGAGTTCTAAGACCATAAGCAACATTATAACAAGACTTGAAAAGTCAGGTGATATTGAATTTAAAATTTTTCCTAGTACGTCATCATTAATTTTTCCAAGCATAGCTGAGATAAACAAAACTTTGGAACAAGTAGATCATCAATACAATAAGCTTGAATCAATGAAAAATAGTTTAAAAAAAAGGGAAGCAGAAACATTCGAAAAAGTTGTGGAGGCTCAAATGAGAAATGATGCGAGCATGGCTTCTATATACGCTAACCATTGTGCACAGATCAGAGATCTCGGTAGCATAGTAGAACGTGGAGAATTAATTTTGAAACGTTTATTATTGATTTTTGGATTGGGGCATAGTTAGAAATAGTCTTAAGAATCCTGCCTAAAAAAAGAGTCTAATGTTCTCGTTGTTTTGATCTTATCAATACTATCTTCCATTCTTACTATTGCATTTTTAACTCTTTCTTCTGAAAAATCTCTTTCTTTGCACAGGAAATTACGTATCTCTTGAGAATTTGGATCTTTCCATTCTATTTTATAATCACTTGAAACATTAGGATTTAAGAAGATATTCCGTATATCGATAAGACCCTCTACATTATCTATGTTTTTCAATTTTGGAATGACCTCTTCAAGTGACCTATTCTCTTTAATCAGTTTTAGAGCCGTCTTTGGTCCTATTCCTTTAATTCCTGGATTGAAATCTGTCCCCAATAATATAGCTACATCAATTAGTTGTTCCCTAGTAATATTTAACTCTGAAAGCATATTCTTTAGTTCGATAATTTCAGGCTGAATTTCTATATAGACATTTTTTCGAGGAAGCTTTCTTCTTCCACTTATCGTAAGGTTTCTGATAAATCTTGGCGCTCCAAATAATAGAGAATCATAATCTTGACTGGCTACTGCCCATAAATCATTTTTTTCAACCATAAATGCTGCTTGAGCTTCGCCTTCTGATGGGGCTTGGGCCCAAGGTATACCCATGGCATTAAGTAAACGTTTAGCATCATCTACCATTTCCTTATCTAATTTGGAGGTCATTTGTGCATAGGTTTTTGCTTTTTCCAATTCCCCCTTTTTCAATGCTTCTCCATATTTTTCTCGAGCTACTTCTTTGATTCTCTCCCTTTTTTTCAACTCTGTATTTTTAACATCAGGAGGTTTTCCGTCGAACACATAGACAAGCTTTATGCCTCTTTCCATCATATTTATACTTCTGTAGAATAGGCCGGTCAGATGGCTTGTTACTCTTCCTTGTCTATCTGCTAGAGGTTCCCCTGTAGCACCCCTAATTATCGAAAGGAATTGATATAATGCGTTATATGTATCAACAGCTAGGGTTTTACCACTTAGTTCATCATACCCAATTTTCACTTTAGGAGTGATTCCTTTAAGATCTACTCCCAAAAATTCACACCAAGATATTCCAAAAATGTGTTTTATTATATTACAAGATTAAATACAGCTCGTCAATAATAAAATATTTTAACGTAATGAACGAATGCAAAAGTCTGTTATTTTCCTTTGGAACATAACCTCTTTTAACATCTCACTATTTTCAATCCAATTATCCATAGGTATATTGAGGTGGCTTTTTGCAAAATTTAACGACTCTTGCAATGTGCTAAACGGATAGGGTTTAGTCTCAAGTGCTTTTCTCATGCTCTCCCTAACATTCCAGACTCCAACCGGCAAAATATACTCTGGAAGAATTTCTCTAAAAACTAAAACAGAGGCCTGTCTACGAGTTTGAAGAAGCTTCTCAGCTACTGCTAGTCTTGCAGAATAATAACATCCCCCAACTCTAGCATAACTATTCCTTCCATTATAATCTTCATAATCTCCGATTAATACGGGATTCTGTCCATTTATATTCCATAAAGTATTTGGAAACCATGCCTCTATCCATTCAAAACTCCATTTTTCTGGCATTAAAATTGCAACGAATATGTTACCCATATTGTTGAAAATATAAACATAGTACTCGTCAATAGTCTCATTTTCTTTTATTTTGTCTATTAATGATAAAGAAATAGTGCTATCTACTGCAGTTATGCTCCATCTTGTTGGTACAAGCTTTCTTTTTGTTCCTTGACCAAACATCCCAATACTGAATGATCGTTGAATTCTAGTAATCAGAGTATCATTCAAATATAGATCTAAGATGGCATCAGAAGCTTTCAAATCTCGATCATAAAAAGCCTTCTCAATAGATCTATCCACCTTCACCCTTGATATCTCGAAATTTTTTAATGGGGCAGATGGTCCAAAAGGCTGGGAGTGATTACTAAAAATCAATCTACCTTGAGGTTTTTTATAGAATTGTGCTTCAGAGTCTATGGATGAGTTGGCCATGGCCAATTCCTGCAATGTTTCAACTATTTTTCCTCCTTTAGAAGCTTCGTTAATATCAGCGATTGTTTTTCCTCTGACTAATGATTGGCGATAATCTATAATATCATCAATAGACTTTCCTATCCACAATTCAGGAGTATCAAGGATTTCAGTATTACCAAAATATGAAGGTACCATAGGACCAATGTGAACCTTGGGATATCCAATCCTGCCAACAAATACTGCTGGGGGGGATGATCCCTGAATTTGAAGTGAATTGTTCATTTTTGAATGTTTTATCATGGATTGGGATTTGACAATGATTGGGCAACGTGTCTTACCACAAAGCATTTTGCCGCCTTTGCAGAATACACAAAGTGATTTCTTTTTTATGGCGTTTTCTTTAAATTTTTCTTGCCTTACTTTATTCGATTTATATTTACTTAGGCCCAACAAGAAATAATCTTCCATTCGCATATCATTAATCTTATATTATTAATAGTAATTATCCTAAGCTTGAAAAAAATTTTGGCATATAAAATCGAATTCTATTTAGAGTGCAAAATGTGATTACCTTACGAATGCATAGCATGCCAAGAATTTCTACGAATTGCGTATAGAATTTCAATCAATTAGAAAAATATTCAATACGCTTTATCTATAGTCGTGTTCGTATCCGTATCCAGTTACTTCAAGAGTAACCTGTTCCCAGCGCTCATATCCACCACCTATCACATAAATCGTCAGAAGGTATGCTCCTGATCGGTAATAAGTGGATGATGTCGTGGTGGTAGTAGTGATAGTTCCACCAGTCAAGTATCTTTCATCCATAACTTGCATTGAATAAGTGATTTCGCCCGACATATTAATTCTCTTCTCCGGAAGGACAATCCTATAATCAAGTCTCTCCGGAAGCCCTACAACTCTGAATTCAAAGTCAGAGCTAAACCTACCTTCAATATCTAGTGTGATATTATACTCTACATATCTCTCCCTACCTAGGTAGCCGGTAGTGTACTCACTTGAAATTATCGATCTTGGTAATTCTTGATAGGTGGGAGATACTGTAAAATCAAAGGAGGGTACCTCTAGGTCAATTACTGTTGAATTTCTGACGATGGATACATATGGACTGCTATAAAGTCCTTCTACGACCATCTCAAAATCTCCTCCTGGTAGATAATCCTTACTTACAGCTCTAATCGTCAAAGTAGATTTTGCCTCTCCATTTTTAGGCGGAGTAACTGTTTTTGGATTGAATTCTGCTGTCAGCCCTGAAGGAATATAATCTCCATACGTTTGGGATATTCTTAGTGTAACCGGGAAATCAAAGTTGTGTAAGGACTTGACAGTTATTTCTACCTGACTTGGTGTCGTGTAATAAACTTCAGCCGTTCTATCGTCTGTTCGTACTATAAAGTCAGATACCTCTATTTCGTGCATCGGTTCTGCAATTTCATTTCCAAAATCATCAGTTGCAACTATAAAATAAACTATATCTCCTGTCACTTCAATCGCAGGAATTGTATAAGAATAATCTTGTGCACGCTCACCTAGTAACAACATATATGCACTCTTGAATGTAATTTGGCGAATAGTTTCAACGGTAGCATTATTCGGCGTTACTAAATAATATAAAGTAACATTCTCTGGATATCCGGTTATTTTTGCTTTTATATCTATCTCTTGTCCGACTGGAGCGCTTATTACTGGATCATGACTCATTGTCATACGTTGCCACCAGCCACCATATGCACCACTTGCTAATATTGTCAAAAATGCTCCTACTACAACAACAGTAACAAGGAACATTGCGACAACTACATACATTTTTCTCTTAGCAGATGCCTCTGGATCATATTCAGTCGGTTCATCTTCTTCATTTGATTGTCTATCCAGATCAAAGGCCATTTGGTTCATTACCCCTATTATATTATGATTAATAGTAAACTATACTTAAATTACTTATTACTTAACTAAAATTTTAAAAAATATATATAAATTAATGGTTTATACCTTGTTAAAATTATTCTTCTAATTCAATCTCTTTTAGCTTTTTTATTGTTTCCAGAACTTCATCTCTTATCGTAGCTATTTTCTCATTTGAATTTTTGTTTTGAACAAACTCATCACTTTTATTCTTATAATCAACTTGAGACATTGGCATCCTAGATTTTTGAGTGTCTATTTTAAGTGGACTTTTACCCCTTTCAATAACCAAGGTAATGAAACCTATTGTGAAGAATGCTATGAATAACGAGCAAAATAGAATAAGAACGTGTAGACTCGAATGATATAATGTTATTATCAATGAAGCTAATAGACAAATTAATCCTAATGCTATGGATATTATTCCAAAGATTCTATTTGAGATTAAAATGATTGACCTCCTTAATATTATTGATAAATCTGATCTAACTTAATCTAAGTAAGAAAAAATAAAAAAAATATCATGGTGTATATTTTAAAGGATGCTTCGATCTTTCCTTATTTTCTAACAAGTCATCAATAGTTGGCCTACCCTCTACTGCCTTCCTTATAGCATGTCGCATAGCTTTAAAATTATTAATGTAAATTCTCTTTCGATCAACTGCAGCAGGATGAACGAAGACATTAGCAATGAGGATGAATTCATCTGCCAATTTTTTAGGTAAGAATCCATCTTTTACGCTATCTATAACAGCCTTGGCAACAGCAGTCTGAGCAGGGCCATAAACCATGCTAGCCTGTCTCATACTTTTTACGGTTACTGTAGGCACTATCAAGGTCAAAGGCTTAACAGTTAGGTTGGGTTCTAAAATCGCAATTAACGGTTCATGCCCAGGTGCCGGATTAGCTTTAGCTTTTGCAAAAGCTTCTCCAACTGGTCCATCTTTTATGCCAAGCAATAAATCTATATGAGCGATTTCAACTCCTTGTCCAACAAAAGCTTCGCCAAATTTTATCTTAAAGTCTTTTACTATCTCTGGGGTTATTCCAACAACGCCAAATCTTTCTTTTAGTGGTTTTTTCATCTCCACTTCAATTTTCACTGGTTTATATTTTATCTTGCCTACTTTTTCAAGTTCAATTCGGAGTTCTTCAGCATCTTCATAAGAAAGCTCTCCTCCATACGTTAACGGTAATCTTACTTTTCCACTTTCAATTCCAATCATGTTCAAAGCGGCTTTAGTTCCAACTGGCCCACTATTTACGATAATCCTGCACATCTTTTGAATCTTAAATTGTAATTCTTGAGCTTTTTTCAAATCACCCTTTTTAAATGATTTGAATATTTTTAACCAAATATCTGGCATAAAATTTGCACTAGCAAGTATCATACCGGTGCATCCAGCAGCCAGAGCAGGAAGCACTACTTCGTCATGGCCGCACAATAGAGATATTTTTGGTTTTGTCTTCTCAAGTATAGCCATCATATGTCCAATATTTCCGCTACTGTCCTTCATCCCTATTATATTATCTATATCCTGCAGATCTTCTACCATCTGCCATGGCAGATTTACGCCTGTAACTTGAGGTATGTTATAAAGAACTATTGGCAGATCTACTCCTTCAGCTATGCATCTAAAATGTTCAAAAATACCACGATTTGTAGGTTTATGATAGTAAGGAGTGACGACTAAAGCAGCTTCTGCCCCAGCATTTTTTGCATGTTTGGTCATCTCTATAGCTATGTCGGTTGAGCTATGACCAGTGGCCGCTACAACAGGGATTTTTCCGTTTGCTTGATCGATCACGATTTCAATGACTTTTTTCCTCTCGTTAATAGATAAGTTTTGAAATTCTCCTGTTGTTCCACAAGGAACAAGACCAGCTGATCCTTTTTCAACAGCATAATCAACAAGATTTCTTAGCCTTCCTTCGTCTACCTTTTTACCATTATCTGTAAAAGGTGTGACTAGGGCAGGCATCACTCCTTTTGGTTTAAACATATGCTCATCATCTTCCAATAATTAATTAAAAATTATGTTAAAAATGTTAACAATCATAATTAATAGTTCTTTGTTAAAATCCTTGAAACATCAAATCAATAGATTATCTATTCTATGATGGATCTAGTTTTCGATAAAATATAACCAATTAATAATCCTACAATCAATCCTCCAAAATGAGCAAATAAATTGACATTAGCACCCATTGTAAAAATGAACATAAAAAGTGAATAAATTAAAGCACCAACTATTGACTCCTTCATAGAGCTATGAGCATAGATTACATTGGCTCCAAATAAACCGAATAAAGCCCCGGAAGCACCTGCAGAAACCATATGGAGTCCGCCAAGAAGGCTTAAAATATTTCCCGCCAATCCAGAAAGGAAATATATAGTCAAAAATTCTATTTTACTAAAGAATTCTTCGCCCCTTGAACCGTAAATAAGTAAAAAGAGCATATTGCCCATCAAATGTACTAGATTGATGTGAACAAACATAGAAGTGAAAAGCTGCCAATACCACCCATTGAGCACTCGCAGATTATATTGCCCAAGTAATGCTAAGACTTCATAATCCATTACAAGAAAGTTCCTACTCATTATGCTTGTTATTATGTACATAATGACATTGACAAGAATCAGGATTTTTGTCAGAGTATTGCTGGATTGTCTTTTGTAGGAATATTGCATTGAGGATTCTCACTTAATCATTAGGCATAAACCGGATTACTATAAAATATTTGGTAGCGGGGGGTGGATTTCCGACATATGTTTTCGAACCACCGTTTGAGCTACGGGTTCTGACCGAAGTATCTCAGGGTGTCCCAGAGCAAACATATGAGCCCTGCGGGTTAAACCTGGCTACCCCACCCCGCTA
>SMTZ1_10000675_pt1 | contig 36361 bp, 29 predicted proteins | sample DeeMarSWOR136_30_FD_25667 | JGI IMG/M metagenome (IMG submission 25667)
CGCAATCTCGATATTACCATTCGTCAGACTCAGGACGCCATGGGGACAGACAAGTAGACACGTACCGCAACCCACACATTTCTCCCTCTCAAGTTTTAGAGTAACCACATCTTTGAGGTAGATCAGCTGACCCATCATTTTGGACTCCTTCTATGGAGAGCTTTGAAAGACTACTGTTTGCTCTCCTAATCAGAGATTTCTGCCCTTTTTCAGAAATCTCATATAAAGTGTGACCCAATCCAGAGGATGAGACCCATTACGCCGGCTCCGATCTGACCTGGTAGGGCATAGCGCATCTCTTTCTTCACCCCGGAAAGGGACGTGTAAGTGGAAGCTCCTGTAAAATTCATGGCCAGGTAGGCTGAAACCGCCTGAAACCGCTGGAATAAGGAGAACCCAGGCCAGTCCCTCAAGCCTCACTGTCCAGGTATTCAACTCATTGAAACGGAAGGCCACAAGGACAAAAGCAGTGATCAGACCCAGGCTGAACCCCTTGAGCGAAAAGGCCCGCCCTGGCAACCAGGGAAGTAAAAGAGGGGTCAAAATTGCTCCCATGACAATGGCGCTGAAAAAAGCCAGGGCTGTGAAGAGGCCATGGTTCAAGGCCGTGGCTGTGCCCTCACCGGATTTCCAGACAAAAGCCAGAAAGAAGAGAATTCCCATAAGGACAAGTCCGACTTTTACGGCACTGACCAACTCCATCGGAATAAGCGCGATCCGTTCCCATGTGGTAAAGGTCTTGATTCTCATCTCTGGAGTCGCCTTTCGTCCGTTATCCAGAAACCTCGGTAGATCCTTCGATCGGATGGGACCGTAAACGACTTTGAATCCGGATAGCTTCTTCACCAGGTGGGCAGCGACTCCTGGACCAGCCAGTTGAGGCAGGATCAATTCCCGGTGTGAGACAACTTCAGCCAGGCCACTCGACTCGATGCGACTCACGAGTTCCATTGTCCCAAAAGTACCTTTCCCTGCCGAGCACCAGACATTAATGCCTTTCGTATCAAGGACAAGGATCCAGAGATTCTGACCTGAAAGTTCTTTCCGCAATTGGTCGAAGCTCATTTTGTAATTGGCCGTGACCAAGACGGGGGACGTCTTATCAGGTTCTCCCAAGGCATACAGGCCGGGGTTGACTGTATAATTCATACGTCTTATTCCCCAGCGGACTTTATAAGTACCCAGGCGGTCTTGCAATGTCAGAGAAGAAGAGACCTGAGGAACCGGACCTGCAGGGGTCGACATCGGACCCTTCACAAAAGGCTGTTCTAGACTGGAAAGGCTCAACCGAGCCTCACGCTTTGGGGGTCAGCAAGAAATACTTTCTATATTCGCATTCTGTTGAGATCTCATCGCATCCATAAACATCCCTCTCTTCTTGTTTTAATGGGCCGCCATCTCTTTCATCATGGGGCCAAGGAAATCCTTCACCCGGTCTGCAAGGTATTCTGTCTTGATGAGATAGAGGCAACAGATCTCTCCTCCTTTCTCCCAACTAACCAGAGCTAGTTTATCTCCCGCCTGGATCTTCGCCTTATCCCTAAGCTCTTTCGGAAGAACCATCTGCCCACGCTCGTCGATGCTGATGATCGATTCGACCTTCCAACTGCTCATCTCTTTGTCCGCGGGTGAGAAGCAAGAATCCCTTTGTCTCTTAACGGGCATGTCCATCCCTCCTTCCATTAGGTTTCTGAAAAAATGATTTAATCAGAATAATCAGAATAGTCTGATTTTAATCAACTCGGATTGATTTGTCAAGGGAAAGCCGTGTCTAAAGGTGCGACGGAAAGCGTGTGGGCAACGGAAAATGGCAACAAGAAAAAAGGGACCGGGAGGCTGTCCCAGAATTAATCTGATACCACGTCTTGTCATGAACTTGGTTCAGCATCTAATAAAATCAATAGATTATGAGACCCTGAAACGTGCCTGACCTACGTCAGTCCATGGGTCAGGATGACTTTCTGGGAGTTTTGGGACAGCCTCCCGGACCCTTTTTCCGTCACCGGTCCTTGCCTTTGGGAATGATGATCCAACCGACGAGATAAGCAACAATAAAGGGAATAATTCCTGTTGCCAAGCCTATGAAGACAAATAAAAGCCTCAACAGAGTCGGGTCTATATCGAATAACTCTCCAAGGCCGCCTAAGATCCCTGCAATCTTTTTGTCTTCCTGGGAGCGGTAGATTTTTTTCATGACGAGATCCTCCTAAGTAATGCCTCACTGAAGCTTAGGTGAAATGCCAGAATCAGGCAGGCATCCCTTCCAGTAAGTTTCCAGCGAAGAGTGAGGGATTAGCCGCTTAGCTTTCCAACAGGATGAGGCCAGGGTCTTCCAAGCGAGCAATCACGGTATTAAGAAATCGTGCTGCCTCGGCACCATCGACCACTCTGTGGTCGAAGGAGAGGGCCAGAAATAGAATCTTCCGGATCTCAATCTTGCCATCGATAACGACAGGCATATCCCTGATTTTTCCGGAACCCAGGATGGCCACTTCAGGATGATTGATAATCGGGGTCCCATAGATCCCTCCCATAGCGCCGTAATTCGTGATGGTAAACGTTCCCCCTTTTAGGTCCGCCAGATCGATCGTCCGGTTCCTCGCCTTTTCGACCAACTGGGTTAACTCCTCCGCCAATTGCAAGATCGATTTATCGCCAGCATTTTTTACTACTGGAACCATGAGCCCCTCTGGAGTATCCGTGGCCACGCCGATGTTATAATATTTTTTCAGGATGACCTCCTCATTTTCATCATCGAGTGTGGCGTTGAGATAAGGATGCTCTTTGAGGCCGGCGATGACAGCTTTGATGATGAAGGGCAATATGGTCAGCTTCGTTCCCTTCTTCTCTGCTGCCTTTTTCTCCTTTTCTCTGATCTTCCACAAGTCTGTCACATCGGCCTCATCCATCGTGGTCACATGAGGAGCGGTATACTTCGATTTGACCATGGCCTTCGCGATGGATCGCCTTACTCCTCTCAAGGGAATACGATCAACATAACCGTAAAGATCGTATTTTCGAACTTTCCTTGGGGCTTCGGCAGGCTTGATTTCCGCGGGCTTCTCTTTCGCCTCCGCCGCCTGGCGAACATCCTTTTCCAAGACTCTCCCTTCAGGCCCGCTCCCTTTGACTTGATCGATGTTTACTCCTAACTCTTTCGCTAGACCCCGGACAGCGGGTGTCGCCAGCGCATGGGGACTAACCAGTGCCGGCTTCACCGTTTCAGTCCTCACTTCTGGAGTAGGAACTTCTTCAGGTGCTTCCTCCAACTCGCCTACCACGCCCACGGACTTAGGTTTCGCCGAAGGTACGGCTGCCACGGCTTCTCCCTTCTCGCCGATGACGACGATCACTTGGCCAACCTTCACAATCTCCTTCTCTCGGGCCATAATTCTCAAAATGACCCCTGTCTTTGGAGAGGGGATCTCTGCGAGAGCCTTATCCGTCTCCACTTCGACAAGGGCTTGTCCTTCTTTGATTTCGTCACCCTCTTTGACCAACCAGCGAACAATCTCTCCTTCGGTCAATCCTTCTCCGATATCGGGAAACTTGAATTCGAAAGGCATAGTTCCTCCGGGCCCCCTCACCCACTCCCTCTCCCCCACGAGGCTGTGTTGCAATGTGAAAAAACCGACTTTTTGAGAAGGGGGGAGAGGCGGTCGGGTGGAAAAGATTTAGAGCGGCAACCTTTAACCGTTCACACCCAGCGTGCCAAGCGTATGAAGACATTCAATTTTATACAAGAGACGATTTTCCATAATCTAAAAGACCCGCATTCTAAAGCTTTGGAACCCGACTGCCTCTCGCCCCCTTTATTTGCAATTGCGACACAGTCTCCGGGTGGGGTGAGGGGCATCATAGTCACTTTAGTTTACTTTATTCTTTCTAACCCTTCTTCCAAGAGCCTCAGGTATTCTGATCGAAGGGGAAGGTCATTAAGGTTCAGTATACCCCAGATGTTCGTTCCTCGCCAGTAAAGGTCAATTTCTCCATGGTGAGGGTCTGAAAGGGTGTGGCGTCCCTCCACGACTTTCGTTTCACTTTTTCCTGTTTGCTCAAGATAATTCCGGATCATATCATGACATTCCTTTGGATCCCCACGCTCAATAATAAAGAGCCTAAATTTCTTGCCAGAAGGTTCGTAATCAGCCGTGAAGGCTGAATGCAGAAAAGCGTAGCCAAGAAACTTTTTTGAAATGTATTTTTCTGAGTGTTCCACCTTTCCCTCGTTAGGAAAGGCAGTCAAGAGAAGAGGAAAGGCTCCTTTTTCACCTAAATTTTCCGACACCTTTTTAGCAAAAGAGGAAAGAATCTCCCGGTCTTCAGGGCCAGTATTGTAACTGCTTATTTTCACATAGTACGGGCCGGTAAAAAAGTTAAGAACATTATTCTCAATATACCCTTGGGCCCCAACATCAATAAAATTTGTGCTGGGAAGACGTTCCTGGCTGTAAATCCCAAATGCATCGGTGGGGGTTGCTTGGCGATACACGTCAAGGGTGACAGAAGCCTTTCTATCATTCACATATTCTGCCACTTTCAATTCCTCAAAATTGTAACTTAAGTAGAGGTCTGCAGCTCCATTGATATATTCGTAAAGCGTTTTGGAGGTAAAAGTTTGAATTTCGCCTGACTGGTTCCACCCAGCGATGTCTGGAAATCTGAAATCCTTTCCTTCCGATTCCAAAGCGCACAAAAAAATAAACACTCCCAAAATCCAACAGAGCGTCTTCATCACCAATCTCCCTCTTTTTTACCCCCCGGCCAAAATGCGCAGGGTGACGTTTCAACCTCCACTCCTTAAGGAGTCGTAGACTGTTTTATATAACACAAAAAAGAAGACTTTTCCTTTCATGAATGAAGCATGAAATAGAGCGCTTCGTTTGATCATCCTTCGGTCTGGTTTCAGCTCAAGTCATATTTGGTTTTTTTCCGACACGCTGCCTGAATTTCAACAAATGGTTTCACCGAACACGAATATCAGAGATAGACGACTCACTTATCAACCCCTCAATAATTCTAAAGAAGCTCAAATCCCTCCCATCCATGAACCCGTTGGCACGAGGATTGCTCACGAATGGTGATACGAGCTACCAACACGGGCTCCACCTGGTACTTGTAGCCGCACCCTTCAGGTTGCGAATGATCGTAGGCTAAAGCCCCTGCCTAACGCATGCCTGCGGGAGGCAGGGCAGGCAGGGGTTTTAGATCTTAGATCTTAAATCTTAAATTAAATCTCAAATCTAAAAAATAAAGGGGAGACGAGATGAAAAAGATTTCAATTCTGCTTTTAATGCTCACTATTTTGGTTGCCGGGGTTGCGTTAGCCCAAGAAGCTCAGCCTCCTGTCCAAACGAGCGTAAGCCCTCCCAAAGTCGATACGGGAGATACCTCCTGGATTTTGATTTCATCAGCACTGGTCATGCTGATGACACCCGGGCTCGCCCTCTTTTACGGAGGCATGGTGAGATCGAAGAATGTTCTCGGTACGATCATGCAGAGTTTCATCGCCCTTGCTGTGATCACCCTCCAGTGGGTCCTCTATGGATACAGCCTCGCTTTTGGCCCCGATATTGGCCACGTCATAGGAGGTCTTGATTGGATCGGTCTCAAAGGGGTCGGACTCGATCCCTTCCCTGATTATTCAGCCACCATTCCGCACCAGGCCTTTATGATCTTTCAGATGATGTTTGCGGTGATCACACCCGCCCTGATCACGGGGGCTTTTGCTGAGAGGTTTAAATTCAAAACCTATCTGGTCTTTCTCATTCTCTGGGCCACCTTCGTCTACGATCCGATTGCTCATTGGGTTTGGGGGGTGGGCGGCTGGATCAGGAACCTGGGGGCCCTCGATTTTGCTGGAGGATTGGTCGTCCATGTGAGCTCAGGAATCGCTGCGTTGGCCGCTGCGCTTCTGGTTGGAAAAAGAAGGGGTTATGGAGAGGAACCCATGCCTCCTCACAATCTGACCATGACCCTCCTGGGGGCAGCGCTTCTCTGGTTTGGCTGGTTTGGTTTCAACGGCGGGAGTGCAGTCGCCTCTGGGTCTCTTGCCACCTCCGCCTTCGTCGTAACGCATATTGCAACAGCTGCCGCCGCTCTGTCTTGGATGATTGCGGAATGGGCTTACCGGGGAAACCCAACCGTTCTCGGAGCAGCATCGGGCGCAGTCGCCGGACTGGTCGCGATCACCCCTGCTTCTGGTTTTGTGGGACCAGTATCCGCCATCATCATTGGATTGGTCGGCGGGACACTCTGTTACTTTGCCATTAATTTCAAAGCTAAACTTGGCTACGACGACTCCCTCGATGTCGTAGGGGTTCATGGCGTGGGCGGCACATGGGGCGCCTTGGCCACAGGGTTATTTGCCTCGAAAGCCGTTAACGCTGCAGGAAACAATGGACTCTTTTTCGGCAACCCATCCCTCATAGGCATCCAGGCCATCAGTGTTGTCTCTGCCTGGATCTATTCCTTTGTGGTAACGTTAATCATTCTAAAGGCTCTTGACTGGACCATGGGCTTAAGAATCAGTGAAGAACACGAAATTGGTGGTCTCGATTTGAGCCAACATGGGGAGGCGGGATATTCTTTTTAAATAATCCCCCCTCGCCCCCCTTTAGCAAAGGGGGGTTGGGGGGATTTGAACGTGATTGGAGGTAACATGAAAAAGATAGAGGCGATTATTAAACCGTTCAAACTGGATGAGGTCAAGAATGCATTGACCAAAATCGGTCTTCAGGGAATGACGGTCACCGAGGTCAAAGGATTTGGAAGACAGAAAGGACATACCGAAGTCTACCGCGGGGCCGAATATAAGATCGATTTCCTCCCAAAAGTCAAGATCGAATTGATCACTCCTGATGATATCCTTCCTCAGGTGATCGAGACCCTTGAGCGGGCTGCCAAAACAGGAAAGATCGGGGACGGGAAGATCTTCATCTCTCCGGTGGAGGAAGTCATTCGAATCAGAACAGGGGAACGCGGTAAAGATGCAATTTAAGTTAGGCATCACCCGAGATGGGCTGAAAGATATTAAGAACCGGATGGCCCAAGGGACCCTCACCTATCCCTCCCCCAGAGAACTTCTACGCCACTATTCGGAAATGGTGGATGGCTTGGTGAGAAAGGCCTTCCAGATAGCACAATCAACAGTCCCCTCCCCTTCTGTTTGCCTTGCGGCGGTTGGAGGCTACGGAAGGACTGAACTGGCTCCGTATTCAGATGTGGATCTCCTCCTTCTCCATTCCCCTTCCGATCAATCAGACTTGTCCCCTTTGGTCGAAAAGATTCTCTATCCTCTATGGGATTTGGGGCTGGAAGTAAACTGTAGTTCGAGGTCCGTGGGCGAGTGCCTAAAAACGGCTCAATCCGATTTGCAGATCAAGACAAGCCTCATTGACGGACGCTATCTGGATGGAGAATATGAATTCTTCCGCAACCTCTATGATCTCTTTTCTAAAAAGGTCCTTCACCGAAAGATATGGAAATTTGCAGAGTCCCTGGCTCAGGATCTTTACCGCCGCCGCCGTAGATATAAAGATTCCGCTTATGTTCTGGAACCCAACATCAAAGAAGGGGAAGGAGGGCTGAGGGATTTTCAGATCGGTCGATGGATCGTGAGGGCAAAATATAAGACCGATCGCTGGGACTCCATTCTCTTCCCGGATCATTCACGGACGCTTGATAGAAGCCTCCAATTCCTGTGGGCGCTAAGGAACCAACTCCATCTTTTTAGTGGAAGAAGGCAAGATGATTTGACGTTTGAATGGCAGGAGAAGGTCGCACCTGTCCTCGGCTTTCCTCCCGGGACGAAGGGGATTGAAGAGATGATGAGGCAGTATCATCTCTCCACACAGAAAATATCGAACTTTGTCAACGATGTCGTTGAACGAGCCCTTTATGGACCCGCCCCTTTCAAAAAAACCTTCTTCTTCTTTCAAAAGAAGAGGATCGATCCCAGTTTCGGATTAGCCTATGGAGAGCTCACACTTCTGGACTCCACGACCTTCAAAAGGGATCTCACCCAATTGATGACTCTCTTCCAGCACACTCAGGCCTATCATGCGAAGATGGACTTCCGCACTGAGGAAGCCGTGATGGAGGCCCTTCCCTTCGTAGACGATCGTTTCAGAGGTTCGGAAAAAGTCAATCAGGCTTTCCTTTCAATCCTGAGAAAAGGAGAGGGGGCAGCAGCCATCTTAAAGAAGATGCATGAACTTGGATTTCTCTCATGTTACATTCCTGAGTTTTCTGCGATCGAGGGAAAAGTCCACTACGATCTCTACCATGTCCATCCGGTGGATATCCATTCCCTCCAGGCAGTGGAGGAATTAGAAAGGTTAGGAGAGGGCGCTTATTTGAAGGACTATCCCCTCCTCTCCTCCCTGACCAGACAGATTGAAAGCCCAGAGATCCTCTTTCTCGTTACCCTTCTTCACGATATCGGAAAAGGGAAACAGGGCGACCATTCCGTCATCGGGGCGGAAATGGTAAGACAAATCGGAAACCGAATGGGGCTCTCTCCAGAAAGCAAGGAACTCATAGGATTCTTGATCAATCATCACCTCTTCATGCTTGAGACGGCCTTCCGGAGAGACCTCAATGACGAACAGGTCATCTTCCGCTTTGCTAATGAGGTGAAACATCTAAGCCATTTGAAGATGCTTTATCTTCTCACCTTTGCGGATATCAAGGCCGTGGGACCTGAAGCATGGACTTCATGGAAGAACGCTCTTCTTATGGAACTCTTTCTAAAAACCTCTCATTTTTTTGAAAGAGATGCCGTCGCTGGGCCATTTCTAAAAGGGGAGGAGATGATCCAGAAGCTCAAGAAATCTCTCCCCCGGGAGGTTTTCTCTGAGGTTGCGGAGCATTTTCCAGATCGGTACCTCTCCTCTTGTTCTATTGAAGAGATAACCCGTCATATTGAAATGGCCCGTTCTCTGAATAAGGAACCACTTCTCGTAGAATGGGAGATACAAAAGGAGGTCCGGGCAAAGGTGACGATTTGCACCAATGACAGGTACGGACTGTTTTCTAAGATTGCGGGTTGCATGTTCTTGAATCGCCTGAATGTTCTCGAAGCCCAAATTCACACTTGGGGAAACGGGTTAGCCCTTGATATCTTCTGGGTTGAAGACGCAACCAGAGAGTTAGAGTGCCGGCTTCAGCGGTTTCAAAGAGATTTGAAAGACGTATGGAGTGGGAGGGTCGCTCTGAAAACTTTTTTTGCTCAGGGAAGAGAAAAAAACTCTCTCCACCAGAAAGTAGTCCCGGGGGTTGCTGCAGAGGCGAAGGTTAACAATCAGGACTCCGATTTTTACACAATCATCGAGGTAACTGGGGAGGACAGGTTAGGGGTTCTCTATGAGATCACCCAGGCCTTGACCGACCATGGGTGCAATATTTCCTTTTCAAGAGTTTCAACCCTTGGTAACCGGATCGTCGATGTGTTCTATGTTCAAGATGAGTGGGGAGAGAAGATCGTGGAAAAACAGAAGATAGAGAATCTCAAAACATCACTTCTCCATGGACTGACTTCACGGGAGACGATCATCCTTGCTCCGACCCCCTTTTCTAGTTCTTCGATATCTCCCTAGTGGCGCCTTACAATCTAAAGCCCCGCAAGATAGGGTCAGGGCTATCATGTTAGACTCCCTCCACCGGTCGGTTAGAGCCCTGCTTTCATACGTAAGGAAAAGCCCCAGAGGGTCAGCCACCGCCCGTTGCGTATAACCAAACCTCTTTGCGGCCTCACAGATCCTCTGATCCCGTTCTGCCCTGCCACTGAGTATGCTCCCCTTCATAAATATTTCAAGAGCATGCCTGATAACACACCGCCAGCTCTTGTCAGAACATCTCATTAAAGTCAAATATTATAGATCTCCTTGATGTGGATCCCTCGTGTGCATACCTTAGTTCAATTCATGGTTTTTGAAAAAATTCCATATCACCCCACTGGCATCAATATCTCTGCTCGTTTTTCCAACAATCCACTGTGGTAGATATTGATGGCCGCCGGGCCAGGTGTGTCCGCCGCCCTCAATAGCAAAGAGAACAACCTCTGAGCTTTTTCGACATTGATTGTATAATTCCTTCCTCACGCGGGTCCCGTCATTCGGGTCTCTATCCGGTTCCATCGAAATAGTGGGTGAGGACGAACATTGGTTATGAGTCACCCAGTATTTGACCGTCTCCGGGACCGAAAGGGCTCTTCCGAATGTTTTGCGACCGAAACGAATATCTCCCCCTTTCCACGGCACTAAGCGATCCTCTGTATTACTGACCATCAATACCGGAATCTGTCTTGAAGGTGAGCATCGGGAGGGTAAGTTTTCAGGCATGGCTCCAGCAACCGGAGCGATTGCTGCTATCTTTTCAGATAGCTCGCAGCCAAGTCGAAAGGACATCATAGCCCCATTCGAGATGCCTGTCACATAGACACGCTTTTTATCAATACGATGCTCAACGGCAAGATGTTCAATCAGACTTGAAATGAACCCGACGTCATCGATCTTCTCCCGATGGGCACGGTACTTCACATTCTCCCGGCCATCATTCCAGTTTTTCTCAATGCCATCGGGGTAAACCACAAGGAAGCCCTCTTTATCCGAAAGTTTGTTAAAACCTCCCTGAGTTAGCTTCTCCATTCTTTCGCCTGTGCCTCCGCCTCCGTGAAGGACAATGAGCAGAGGCATGAATTTGTTTTTATCATAGGAGGGTGGAATATGGAGGCGGTAAGTCCGCTCTAATCCAGCAAAGATGATCGAATGGATCGTACCTTCTCCTTGGCCACCGATTGCATTTTGACAGCTCAAATCAAAAAGAAGGCCACAAAGTAAGAAAAATAGAAATAGTCTACTCAACAAACTACCCGGTCCCCCTTACCTTAATCTTCTCCCCTGCCTACCGGCCCCGGTCCCGCACTGCCAATAGACCGAGGGCGGGGCAGGTCCTGAACCTAACATGCCACGGGGCCTGCAGTCGCCGTGGGGAAGAGAAGAATTTGCGTTTGTTATCCGCGCAATTTCTTTTGAACGGCCTCGCTCGTCAACTCGCGTAGGGCATCCGAAGCAATCCACTTTGCACTTTTTGAATCCATCTTTTGAATCTCCTTTGCCGCTTTAATAGCTTCTTTATTCAAAGAACGGTTCCTCTTCCCAATCTGTCGCAGCGCCCAGTTCACTGCTTTTTTGACAAAGTTTCTTTCATCGGTCGCTTCTCTTTTGATGATGGGCACGAATCTTAAGAATTTTTGATTATCCGCTTCTTTGTCGTGAACAGCTAATGTCGCCATCAAGACAAACCCTGCCCTTTTGACAAACTCATCTTTTCTCCTGCTCCACTCAACTGCTTTTTGGTGGGCGAACTTCGTTTTGTCGAAGAGATTCGAACAACATTGATCGCAAACATCCCAGGAGTCGAAATCCCTGACCCAACCCTCCATCTGCTCCTGGGTAATCATTTCTGGTGGGTCAATCATGCCGGCGAGAATCCGAGCTTCATGGATACCTGAATGCCAGAGTTTTTCTGCAAGGCGATGGTTCTTGCCAATTTGTTTAGCCATCTTTCTCAGAACAGGAATGGACACGCCATAGGTATTCTTCGGGTTAATCCCGAACCGTGCCATTCCCGCTATGGCCTTTGGATTGGACAAGGATTTCAATTGCTCCAAAATCTCCTCGCCATCCATGAATCGGTCTCTCATAATGAACTCCCAAGAAAGAATAAAATGGCCACAATCGATTTTACCAGAGGGCAAATTTTTATCGGAGTGATCGAGGTTCTGGCCCCCGTCAATAAAGTCAACCCCGCCATCACAACAAGCATCCAGCCCGAGGCTCTGTAGACAAGGATTGAAACGAGATTCTGTGGGCCGGCAAATGAGGTAACGACGAGAACGAGCAGACCGATGAAACAGAGGGTTAGCCCTTCAGCAATCCATTCCATTGTGATGATTCGTTGATTATCCAATGAGATTGAGCCAAAGCCTTTCACAACAGACTTCGTCGGGAAAAGATGGGCTATCCCCCAGAAAGTAATGATGAGAGCACCAAAGATTGTCAATACATACCTTAAGACCATGACCATTCCCTCCTTTTATGGGATGATATGAAACAGTAAGAATGTATTTAAATTCGCACGATCAAGTCAATAAGAATTTGACAAAATTTGATACATCGACATGGCCAAAGCCTGGCCCTTAGACCGTGCAAAGTCTAAGGATTGATCTCTTTTGGCCTGTCCTTTCAATCCTGTCTTTCATGCCGCAAGAATAGGCACTTTTATAAACATTCCTATCATCTTATGTCTGCCCTAACGTGTCCTTACAAAAAAATTGCATATTTCTTAAAAATTTGCTTTAATTATTTAGAATTAACGAGGCGTTATTATTATCTATTTGAATCTTTAATGCTAATTGGTTATAAATTGTTCAAAAATGAAAAGCAAATTCCCTGTTAAATTTTGAAGTGGTCCGGCAAAAAAGGGCTTGTCAACCGCTGTATTTGGTCTACTGAAGGGACTTATCTATGGAGAACTTGAATGACCAAATTACCTCCTATCTGGTTGAGAAAGGGGTAATTCGAAAAGAGGATCTAGAGAAAGCCTTCCCTCCGAACCAGCCCATGGAGGGGGTTTCTCTTGAAGAGCGCCTCATCCATTTTGGACTCGTGACCGAACAAAGATATCGCTTGGTTCTCGAACAATTCTTTGGAGTACCCTTCGCCACTCAGCGTGATTTTCCAAAGGAACCTGTTCTGGTCAACACCCTTTCAATTCAGTTCATGAAGGAATCGAAATTTATTCCAGCCCGGCTGAACGATAAAGAATTGACCGTTATTATGAGCAACCCTTTAGATTTCTACACCATCGATGCCATTCGGCTGGCCTCCCAGCGCGACATCCGGGTCCTTTTGGGAAGGGAGACGGATATCCTCGAATCCATCGAACGGTTCTATGGGACGGGCGGAACCTCCATGGAAAAAATTATCGAAGGTATTGACAGCATTCCGGAATATGAGCCTGAAGATGAGGAGAATATTGATCATCTCCGGGACATGGCCTCCGAGGGACCTGTCATCCGGCTCGTGAACCTGATTATCACAAGGGCGATTGAAATGAGGGCGAGCGACATTCACTTCGAACCCTTTGAGGACCGGTTCAGGGTTCGGTATCGCATCGACGGAGTGCTTCACGATGTGGAATCCCCTCCAAAAAGGCTCCAATCAGCCATCGTCTCTCGTGTCAAAATCATGGCCAAGTTGAACATTGCGGAGAGACGCCTTCCCCAGGATGGACGGATCATGCTCCGGGTAAAAGGCAAAGAGATCGATTTCAGGGTTTCCTCTGTCCCGACGATCTACGGGGAGAGCACGGTTCTTCGAATCTTAGACAAGAGCAGCATCGTCCTGGACATTGAGAAACTAGGTTTTCCCCAAGATACCCTGAAGGGATTCAAGACCCTGATCGATAGACCCCACGGGATCATCCTCGTTACCGGCCCCACAGGGAGCGGAAAGACGACCACCCTTTACTGTGCTCTGGAAAAGATCAACTCCCCTGAGAAAAAGATTATCACCGTTGAGGACCCTGTGGAGTATCAACTGAGAGGGATCAATCAGATTCAGGTCAAGGCAGCGATTGGTCTCAGCTTCGCCAATGCTCTGCGGTCCATCGTCCGCCAGGACCCTGATGTGATCCTCATCGGAGAGATCCGGGATGCGGAGACCGCTGAGATTGCTATCCATTCTGCACTAACCGGCCATTTGGTTCTAAGCACACTCCATACCAACGATGCCCCCAGTGCCATCACCCGTCTCATCGATATGGGAATGGAAGATTTTCTCCTTTCCTCTACCATCATTGGCATCCTGGCTCAACGACTGGTTAGAGTAGCCTGTCCCTATTGCCAGGTCCCTGCAACGCCTGACGCAGCCATCCTTAAGGAAATGAGGGTTGATGGATTGAAATTGGAAGACCTCCATGTCATCGAAGTCAAGGGCTGCGAAAGATGTTCCCATACGGGATTTTGGGGCCGTTCAGGGATCTTTGAATTTCTTGAAGTCAACGATACAATCCAAAAACTCATTCTGGAGAAGAAAGATTCCCATATCATCAAGGAGGCGGCCCGGAAGATGGGGATGAGGACCTTGAGGGAAGATGGCTGGATGAAGGTCAAACAGGGAGTGACGACCATCCCCGAGGTCCTGAGAGTGACCCAAGAAGAGGAAACCCTATAGGCTGCAGATGGCTGAATATCTTTACAAGGCCACGACCCTCAGCGGACAGACCGTAGAAGGTTCCATGGAGGGAAAGGATGAGGAAACCATCGTCCAGAGCCTCCATCAACTCGGTTATATCCCTATCCGCATCGTTTCCACCCAGGCCAAGGCTGCCGGGTTCCGTATCTCCTCTCTCCTGCCCAAACGCGTCGGCGTAAAGGACCTCTTCACATTCACTCAAGAACTCTCCACACTCATCTCCGCCGGTCTGCCTTTGGACCGAAGCCTTCATATGTTGGGCACCCTGACGGAAAATGAGACATTGAAGGAGGCCCTCAGAGAGGTGGTGAAGAGGATCGAGGGAGGAAGTTCTCTTTCCGAGGCCTTGGGGAATCATCCCCGGATCTTTCCCAAGCTGTATGTGAATCTGTTGCGGGCAGGAGAATCAGGAGGCTTCTTAGAAGCAACCCTCTCCCGATTGGCACAATATCTTCAAACCACAAAAGAAGTGAGAGACCAACTCATTTCCGTCATGATCTATCCCTTGATTCTGACGTTTGTTATGGGCCTCTCGGTCACTCTCCTGATCACCTTTGTCATTCCAAGATTCACAAAGATCTTCTCCGATATGGGAGGAACAATCCCACTGCCGACCCTGATCGTCATCGCCTTCAGTAAAATCGTCACAGGGTATTGGTGGGCTGGTTTGGGAGGATTGGTCTTGATTTACCTCGGACTGAAGATGTACAAGAAGGACGATGAGAGGAGATGGAGGTGGGATCGATTCAAACTGAAATGGGTCGCCATAGGAGATCTTATCAAGAAGATTGAGGTAGCCCGATTTTCGAGAACCCTAGGAACCTTGCTTCAGAGCGGCGTCTCTATTCTGCCGGCTCTGAATTTGGTGAAGGAGATCTCCCAGAATAGCGCCATTTCAAGATCGATCGCTTATATTCACGACCGTTTAAGGGAAGGCAAGGGAATTTCAAAATCGCTAGAGGAGACAGATGTTTTCCCTCCCTTGGCCATTCATATGATCGGGGTGGGTGAGGAAACAGGAAGGCTTGATGAGATGTTGATCAAAGTCGCGGAGGCCTACGAGCTGAATGTCCAAACGACGGTGAAACGGGTGGTCTCGTTGCTGGAACCTGTGATTATCCTCATCATGGGTGGCATCGTTTTCTTTATTGTGGTCTCTATTCTTTTAGCCATTCTCAGCATCAATGAGATTCCATTCTAACCTATACGAGGGAGAAAGAATGAAAGAGAAGAGAAGAAATCTGGAGAAAGGATTTACGCTTTTTGAAATCCTAGTGGTCATCATCATCATCGGACTGCTGGCCGCCTTGGTGGGGCCGAGACTATTTGGCAAGGTGAGTTCGGCGAGACAGAAGGCAGCCAAAGCGCAGATTGAGCTCTTCGGTACGGCTCTCGATACCTTTCGACTCGATACGGGAAGATACCCCACCACTGAGGAAGGGCTGAAGGCCCTTCGAGAGAAACCGTCTGGAGTGGAACGATGGGAGGGGCCCTATCTCCCAAAAGAAATCCCTGTGGACCCATGGGATAAACCCTATGTGTATAAATCCCCGGGTCAGCATGGGGATTATGACCTCATCTCCTATGGCCTGGATGGAGCGGAAGGAGGCGAGGGAGAGAATCTGGATATTGTCAGCTGGAAAGATATTGGGAAATGAAAAACAGGGGCTTCTCACTCATCGAACTCTTGGTTGTCCTGATTCTCCTCAGCCTTTCCATCGCCCTGGTCGGTCCCTCCCTTTCCCGGTTCTCGAGGACCATGGAGTTGAAAGGGGCCACCCAAAAGGTTTCTGGAATCCTCCGAAATTGTCGGAGTGAAGCGGTCAACAAGGGGAAGGTTTATCAGGTCGTTTTCAATCCCGAATCCAGAGAGATAAGAGTTCATTCGGTGGAATCCTCAGCGGAGGGGGATGACAAAAAAGAAGATTCTGTCTCTCAGAAGACTTATTTATTACCGGAGGGGATTCAGATGAAAGGGGATCCGATGACCTCCTCCCTATCTGCTTCTGAACTTCCTCCGATCGAATTCTACCCGAATGGTGGATCAAATGGAGGGACGATCCTAATCGACAGCCCTGACCGTCTGGGATACAGGATTCAGGTCCATTTCCTTACAGGAATGGTGGAGAGCAAGAGAGCAAGATGAAAGGGCAAGGGGTTCACCCTGTAGCATTGTTTAGGGGACGAGGGCTCTTCGAAATAGGAGGCGACAACGATTTCATAGGAGTTCACTTGATACTAAGGATTATGCGACAGGGTTCACCCTGTAGTTGATGTAGTTGGATCGGCGAAATAGAGCGAGAGGAAGTTTGAGAAAGAGGTTCCTAAAGTTGTAGAGAAATTTTTTTCAACGTCAGGGTTCACCTGTAGTTGAGTGAAACGATGCTTCAAAGAATAGGGGAAAATATCAGATTGAAGAAGGGACGTCACGCCTCGAGTGGAGATTCTTTTTCAATAGCAGGGTTCACCCTGTAGTTGAGTTGAGGGATTCTTCGAAGAAGAATAGGAAGGAAGATCTTGAGAAGAAGAAGGTTTTTATCTGGCAATGGGATTTTTTCAACGACAGGGTTCACCCTCATGGAAGTGGTGGTGGCCATGGCTATCCTGGGAATCGGACTGACTGTGATCATCGAACTCTTTTCGGGGGGACTCCGCTTGCTCAGAACTTCTGCAGAATATACCCAAGCCGTCAATTATGCACGGTTCAAGATGGAAGAGATGACGGTTAAACCAACCATGGTGGAAGGGAGCGATGAAGGAGAGTTTGACGAAACTTATCGCTGGCAGGTAGATGTAAAGCGAGTCGACCTCCTTCCCGAAAAAAACGAAACAGACTTCACCCCTCCCGTGGAACTTTTTCAGATCAAGGTCCACGTCCTCTGGAAGAGTGGCATCAAGGAGAGGTCCACCGTCCTTGAAACTTATAGAACGATCAAATTGGAAGAAGAGCAAAAACAGGGTTGAGGCATCAAGAAGAGAAAATTCCCCCTGACGTCGAACGAATATATCGTTTAAAGAAGAATGAAACGAGACTTTTTTAAGAAAAAGAAACTTGCACCCGGCAAAGATGTTTTTTTTAACGACAGGGTTTACCCTGTAGCATCGTTGAGTGAACAAAGGCTTTTCGAATTATGAGGCGGCAAAAATTTCACAGTTTCTTGCATGGTATGAAAGGTTATGCGACGGGGTTTACTCTAATCGAGGTGGTCATCACTCTGACCATCCTAGGATTCATCTGCCTCATCATCTTCGGAGCCTTCCGGTTGGGCCTCTCTGCCTGGGAAAGAGGAGAATCAACCAAGGAGGAGTATCAAAAGGTGAGGATCGTTTGCCAGTTGATCACTCAACAGGTCAAATCCGCCGTTCCCTATAAGATCAAGCCTCAAACGGCAGAAGGAGACTATCTCGCTTTTGAAGGGAATGCCCGTTCTTTGAGATTTGTCTCTGCCCTTTCCGTCAGGGGAAAACAGCCGGCTGGCTTCGTCGATGCCAAATATGAGTTTAAAGAAGGCGGTCCAGAAGGAGGCCGTCTGATCCTTTACGAGCAGAAAGCTCTGAATAAAGATTTTTTTGCGGAAGAACCTAAAGAAGAGTCAGCCGTTTCTCTGCTGGAGGGCATTTCAGATGTTCGTTTTGAATATTATCGAGAGGAAGATCCATTGAACAATCAAGAAGAGGAATGGCTCGAGGAATGGAAGGCCAAGGATGAAAACAGGTTGCCAAAAGCCCTGAAAATGACTATCATTCGTAAGAATCAAGAGGGGAAGGAGGAACTTCCTATGACGGTTCTGGCATCCCTTCGGGCCTTTCGTTATGAGGAAGTGAGAAGGGTGCCGGGCAGAAGGCGAATTCCCGGAAGGTCCACAACAAGGTACTGAGGAGTTAAGAGTTAAAAGTTGAAAGTTAAAAATCAAAAGTTAAAAGTTACTAATTAAAATTTTGAAGTGTCAGCGTAGAGGTTAGGGATTTGAAGTCCATTGTGCATCGTTCATGGTTCATTGTTCATGGCTCATCGTTTAGTGTAATGAAAGAACGGATTGCTCAAGAAAATGCTCTCTCTCCACTATTTGGAAAAAAAGGGATTGCCTTGATTATGGTCTTATGGGTAATGGCAATCCTTTCAGTCATGGCCCTCGAATTCTCTTTCGCCATGAGAACAGAGGTTAATATTACTAAAAACCATAAAGAAGAACTCCAGCGCTATGCCTTGGCGGAAGGGGGGGTTCAGCGTGCCATTACAGAATTGATCTACAAGCATGACCCCCGACTTCAACAGATGAGGGCAACCTTGAACTCAGAAGAGATCCCTCCGGAGCAGAGGGAGTGGATGGCAGACGGCAGGCCCTATATCCTCCCGTTTGACGACGGGTCCTGTGAGGTCAAGATCATGAGCGAGGCGGGTAAAGTCAATATTAATATCGTCTCTGAGTCCTCGCTCCGTAAGATCATCGGGCAAGTCGGCTTAGAAGAGGAGGCAAGGGATGTGGTGGCCGATTCCATACTGGACTGGATAGACCCCAATGATTTCTATCGGGTGAACGGGGCAGAGAATGATTATTATCTTTCCCTCGAGGAACCCTATTATTGTAAGAATGGGAACCTCGATTCGATCGAAGAACTTCTCCTGGTTCGAGGGGTCACCCCGGATCTATTCCATGGGAAGAAAGGAACGCCAGTGGGTGAGGAGGGATCAGGGGATCAGGTAGGCTTGAAGGACCTCTTCTCCATCTACTCCCTTGGCGAACAGTTGGACATTAACAGTGCCACACCCCTCGTGATGAATATCGTTTTAGGCCTTCCAAAAGATTTGACCGAACAAATTGTGAAGGCCCGGGAAGAGAAGAGGTTCGAAAACCAACAGGACCTCTTGATGAGAGTCCCTGAACTCACCCCTTTTTTCGGGGGAATTGGCAGATTGATTCTTTTCCGAACCACCCTCGCCTATTACACGATCGAGTCAAGGGCCAAACTGAAGAACGGAGAATCCATGCAAGGCCTGAAGGCCATCGTGAAGATAGACCCCAGGGAGAAGGAAGGATATAAAATTGTCCAGTGGGTGGATAGGCTCACGGACCACTAGCCCTCTCTCAGAATGAGAGAGGCGTCGCGATGTTTAAAGGGGGGACCATATTGATCTTTGATATGAGTCTCGGAATCGATTTCAGAAATAGTCAGTTGATCCTCACCCTCTTAAAAAGATCCTTTGGTAGGATCAAATTGGTGGACTACGAAATCCATCCCCTTCTGCCCGGAGAGCAGAAAGAGGAGCGTGAGGCTCAGGTGATCAACTTGGTCAATGGGTTTATCTCCAAACATCCGGTCAAAAAGAACAAGGTCTCTGTTTCCATACCCAGGGAAAAAGTGGTTGCCCGCTTCATCCGACTTCCCATCGCCACCAAGGAGAACCTGCGAAAGGTTCTCCAATACGAAGCCTCCAAGTACACCCCTTTTGAAAAGGAGCAGATCTATTTTGACTACCAGATTTTAAAAGAGGACAAGGAGTGGCTTCACCTCTTTGCCATCTTTATTAAGAGAGAAGAGGTCGATGTTTATCTCTCTTTATTGAGGAAGGTGGGGATCCACCCTATCTCCATCCAGATTCCCTCCACGGCCGCCCTCAATCTTTTCCTTTACCATAGAGTGACCCAAGAAAATGAAATCTCTGTCCTCCTCGATGTGACAGCACCTTTCTTTGAGATGAATCTGATCCAGGGGAAGAACTGGAAAGAGAGTTTCCATCTCTCCTTACCCCCCGAAGAGCAGGAGTCAAAAATCATCAACGCCTTCAATCGATCCGGATTGAAAGGCGAGGCCTTTCCAAAACCGATCTTCTATGTCTTCGGGCTGGATGCTACTGAAAAGATGTTGCCTTCTCTTAGGGAAAGCGATCAGATTAAAGGGATTTCCCTTCCTCCTCTGCATCGTATTGATGTAGAGGCTGGAACCTCCAGGCCCGATAGGATATTTTCCTCGATCGGCCTTCCTCTGAAAGGATTGATCCAGACCAGACTTGATCTCAACCTTCTGCCTTTCGAAATGAGAAAAAAAGTCAGGGAGATCGGAAAACCCATCTTCATGATCCTAGCCTTCCTGGCGGTGATCTTGAGCTTGACCTGGGGAATTGGTGTTTTCTTTCAATACCGAAATGCGTTGAATACCGTCAATGATGAGATTAAGAATAGAAAGCCTGCTGTCGAAGCGGTTGAACAGGTACAAAAGCAGAAGGATGCCCTGAGGAAGGAAATTGTTGAGCTTGAGCAAATACGATTGGCGGAAGTGAGCAAATTGGAAATTCTGAGAGAACTGACCCAGCTTCTCCCGACGACGGTCTGGATCTGGAATTTTAAATATAGAGGAAAAGAACTGGAGATCAGCGGATTTGCTGAATCGGCCTCCGATCTCATTTCCATTCTGGACCGATCTCCCCTCTTTGAGAGGGTAGAATTCTTAGCTCCTGTAACGAAAGAGAGGGAGAGAAGGGAGGGGATGGATAAGGAGAGGGAGAGGTTTAAAATTAAGGCAAGGCTGGAAGGCAGGAGGTCGGGATCTTGAAAGAACGGCCTTTTCTAAGGAAACTCTCCTTTTTGAAAAAAAGGCCTGATCTGAAGGAATGGCCTTTTTTGGAGAGATTAAAGTTTTCTCAGAAAAGAGCGTTCTGGGGGCTCATTGGGATGGTCCTCCTCATCCTCCTCTATACCTTTGGGATCCTTCCTCTCGTCGAAGCCAAAAAGAAGGCGGAGGAAGAAATCCTCCTGAAAAAGAAGGCTTTGGTGAGGTATGAAGAGTATTTGGGAAATCGAAAATTATTCGAAGAAGAACTGAATCGGACTCAGCAGCAATATGACGCGATTCAAAGGAGGCTTTTGGATGGGGAGACGCCTCAGCTCGGGTCAGCCAATCTGCAGGAAGTTGTGAGGCGGCTTTCCGAGAAAGCAGGCGTAAGCATCCGAAGTTTCCGGATGTTGGAGCCCAAAGAGATCGATGTTTACAGAAAGGTTTCTATCCAGATCGATTTCAATCCCAACAACAGTATGCTCAATTTGGGCCAGTTTATTTATGATATCGAAAATCATGAGAAGGAACTGATGATCTCTGAGATGGACCTATTGGTCCTAAATATTCGAATGCCCAATCAAATCCAGGGGAGCATGGTCATCTCCGGATTAATGAAAGGGGCGAAGCCGAAAGAGAAAGGAAAGGAGCGATGATGTCCCGGCGATACGGTCTCTTCTCTCTTCTCCTCTTTATTGCAGTGGTTCTCCTGGGTCTAAGAAATCTTGAAGTGTGGACTCAGCCCCTTGAAAGCTTAACTGAAGAAGGGAGGATCAAGAAAGGGGAACCAAAAACCGAAGCAGGCTCTGCGGTTGGAAGCCGAAAGGAGACGCCTTCCATCGCCTCCACCATTGCGATTTCTGAAAAGAATATTTTCAATCCGGATCGGAAGGAATTTTCGATAGCTACTACCCCTGATCAATCGAAACCCATGAGCCGTCCTCAGATCATCCTTTATGGAGTCACGATTGCCGTGGACTTTCAGGCTGCCTCGATCGTCCAGCCGGGAAGACCCCTCCGAAAGGGGGAAAGAGAGATGATGACCCTGAAGATCGGGGACAAGGTCGGAGAATATAAATTGGCGAAAATTTTACCCGACCGAATCACCCTGGAGGCCGGAGACGATTCTTTTGATGTCCTGCTCTATGATGCAAACGCACCCAAGAAAAGGACGGTCGTGAGGACGGAAAGCAGGCCTCCAGAAGTCAAAAGTACGGCTCCTGCACCCGTTCCTGCACCAGCAGCTCCCGCACCCGTTCCCGCACCAAAGGCAGCAGAGGCCCCGAAACCTGGAGAGCCACCCAGGGAGAGGGTGATGGAAGCTCCTTTACCAAGACCTGTAACCCCACTGCCCCCTTCTTATCCGAGCACCTTGAGAGGAAGGAGGCCCGTGAGGCCTTACCAACCTCCTGAAAGTGAGAGTAAATAAAGAAGAAGGTTGTAGAAAGGAGTCATTTCAGGATGAACAAGATGAGATGGTTAGGAATGGGAGGTCTTATCCTATGCCTGATGCTCGGGAGCATCAATTGCGCAGGAAAGAAGCCACAGTTGAAGATGGAACCGAGTGAGAAACCTCCTCCCAAGGAGGTTATTCTGCCTCCCCCCGAAACAACGCCCCCCTCAGCCAAGGCGGGGGAAGGCCCTCCGACTGCTGTGGCCGAAGCTCCCCAACCTGAGGAACCCTTACCGCCGCCATCGCAACCTACGCGACCGGATCTTCCCACCCCATCTCCTGCGGCACCTTCTCCGCTTCCTTCCGAACCATCTGTGAAACCTCTTGAGGCCCCGAGGGGACCGGGAGTGGTCTTCAACTTCGATAATGCCGATCTTTATGAAGTGATCCGGGTGATGGCAGAGATCCTGAAAATCAACTATATCGTTGACCCCAAGGTCAAGGGGGTTGTGAACATACACACCGTGGGTCAAATCCCAGCTGAAGATATCTTTCCAATCTTTCAATCAATTCTGAGATTGAGTGGGGCGACAGCGGTTAAGAAGGACAATGTTTATGAAATTGTACCCTTTGCAGATGCAAAAAAGTCTTACGTTCCCCCTTCAACCACCCGGGAGCCTGCAAAACTCCTCACCGAAGAAAGATATACCACCCAAATCATCGTGTTGAAGTATATTCCCGTAGCAGAAGTTTCGAAGATCATCAAACCTTTCCTTTCGGATGGGGCCGATGTCATCGAGCATCCTGCTCATAATATCCTGATTATGAATGACCTTTCTTCCAATGTCAGAAAATCGCTCGACATCATCAACCTCTTCGATGTCGATCTCTTTGCCGACATGAAGGTGAGGATCTATCCCGTCCTCAATGCTGATGTTACTGAGATTGCCAAGGAGATGGAGCGGATCTTTGCCTCTCTCGAGGTCTCAACAAAGTCAGGAAGGGGGGTGGGAATTACCTTTACCCCCATTGCCCGAATCAACTCCCTTCTGGTGGTCAGCTCCATTCCCAACGTCTTTGACAGAGTGGAAGGGTGGCTCCGTGAACTCGACAAAACACCGACGGAGGGAACAAAGCTTGCTGTCTTTGTCTACTATGTTCAGAATGCAAAAGCAAAGGATTTGGCCGAGGTCCTCAAAGAGATCTTTGTAGCGCCCAAAGAGAAGAAACCGGAATTCAAGGAGAAAGTCGTGACCCCAACCCCTGAACCCACGCCCAGAGGTGTCAAGCCACCTACCCCGACGCCGACCCCTGCGCCTACCCCTTCGCAACGGGAGGAAACAGGCGTCGTTCCAGAAGGAGAGATCAACATCGTTGTAGACGAGGCAAATAACGCTCTGGTGATCCGGGCTTTACAGAGAGATTACAGAACGATTCTCGAGACGATCAAGAAACTCGACATCTATCCGAAACAGGTTTTGGTTGATGTCTTAATAGCGGGGGTCACGCTGGATGAGTCGAACAAGTTTGGCATTGAATGGGCACGATTTGTCGATAGCCTCCGCGTCGGCCGGTATGAACAAGCCTTCACCTATGGAGCATTCACTGAGGCAGTATTTCCGGGTGCCGGAACATTTCGATATTCCATCGTCGACCAGGCGGGAAGGCTCACGGCGGCTATCAAATTAGCAGCCGCCGAAAACCGTCTGAAGGTGATCTCTTCCCCCCAGATCTTAGCGTCCAATAATAAAGAGGCCAAAATTCAACTCGGCACCTCTGAACCCATTCTGACTTCGACTTATACTACAACAGCGACAGCAACGACCAATGTGGTTGAGGGAACGATCGAATACCGGGATGTGGGCATTATTTTGACCGTCACCCCGCGTATCAGCGATGCGGGCTTGATTTCCCTGGACCTTGAGATAGAGAGGAGTGATGCGGATTCAAAGGCTCTCGGAAACCTCGAAAATGTTCCTTTCTTTTTAAAAAGGACAGCGAAAACAACCCTTTCCGTACTGGAGGGACAGACTATTGTCATCGGAGGACTCATCGAGGACAACAAGGATACGAAAAAGTCTGGGATCCCTTGGCTGAGCAAGATCCCTATCCTGGGTGCCCTTTTTGGAGCACAAGAGTATAGCGTAGTTAGAACCGAGTTGATTATCATGATGACCCCCCACGTCGTCACCGATCACATGCAATCAAAGACCGTCACGGATGAATTTAGGAATAAGGTGGAAGGGCTTAAGAAGGAGCTAGAGAAAAGAGGGAAATAATGGAATAAGAAATAGAAGAAAAAAACGGACCCTCCGGGAGATTCACTCTGGAGGGTTCATGCCTTCAGAGGAATAGAACCGATATCTTCTAATGAAAAGGTGATAAAAATCTTTTCCCCTTCGTGAAAGAGGGCTTTCTTTCTCGGATTGATGACACTGACTTTTACCGTCTTCCCCTCCGACACTTCCACTTCATATTGAACCAGCGAACCAATGTAAGCCGATGTCCTAACCGTCCCTGGAATGCGGTTCTCCTCCGGCTTGGTCTCATCGGAAAGTGAGAGGGCCATTGATTCAGGACGAATATTGAGGAGGACTTTCGACCCGATGGCTGGAGACATTTCTTCCTCTACTCCTACGATTAGCAGGAACCCCTCCTCTGTCTCCACATGAATCCTATCTCCCATCTTCCCAAACACTTGAGCAATGAAGAAGTTAGATAGCCCTACGAAATCCGCTACCTCCCGGCTCTTTGGATTTTCATAAATTTCCTTCGGAGTTCCCACCTGAAGGACGTCACCCTTCGACATAACCGCAATCTGCGTCGAAAGGGTCAGGGCTTCCTCCTGGTTGTGGGTGACACAGATGGAAGTGATGCCCAGATCCCTCTGAATCCGGACCAATTCTTGTCTCATCTGGATATTCACTTCTGCATCCAAGTTGCTCAATGGTTCATCCAGCAGAAGGAGCCGGGGTTCTATCACCAAAGTCCTAGCAAGGGCGACCTTCTGCTGTTGTCCTCCTGAGAGTTCAGAGGGTCTTCTCTTTTCCAGCCCTTCGAGATTGACCATCGCGAGGGCCCGGTGTGTTTTTTCTGAAATGATCGCTTTGGAAAAATCTCCCTCCCTGAGCCCGAAGGCCACATTGTCAAAGACAGAAAGATGGGGCCACAGGGCATAATTCTGAAAGACCATTCCTACACCCCTCTCCCAGGAAGGAACCTCATTCACCTCTACTTCGTCGAAAAGAATCTTCCCTCGATCAGGCTGGGTGAACCCCGCGATCATCCGGAGCATCGTCCTTTTACCACATCCACTCGGCCCGAGGAATGTGAAAAAGTCCCCCTTTTCAACGGTCAGATTGACGTTCCTCACCGCCTCTGTATCTCCAAAGGACTTGCTTAAATCGATCAACCGAACTTCCATGGCCTGTTTCATCCCTTTTTCTCCAAGCGCACCACCTCATTCCCTCAAAACCTTAAATCCCTAAAGTCCTCAATTCCCAAATCTCTAAACTCATAACGCTTAACTCTCAATTCTATTCCTGAACCCCTGCCAGATACTCCTTGATCAACAACTCATTTTTTTTCTGGACTTTCTGCATCTCCCCCAATTCCACATTTTCAAAGGGAAGTTTCATCCGTTTATTTCTCAACCTTGTCATTCCAGAATCGAGAAACTGGACCGTATTGGCGATCGCCTCTGCCATGCTAGAGATTGACCCCTGTGCCTTTTCAAAAGTCTCCTTATCCAGATAGGCGCGGTTCAAATTATGGAACCGCTCGAAGAACCTCTGAAGCTTCTCCAAATCTTCCTTTTTCCCCTTCTTTTTCTTATCCAAACGCTTCATCTTTTCCAAAAACTTCTCTATCTCCATAAAACCCCCTTAAGTTTACTCATTTGTTTCCAAAAATTAATTTATGAAAATGGGTTCGGTTTGTCAATTTTATAATTTGGAGAAAACTAGCCTTTTCTGCCTTTTTCTTAGCAGCCTGTTTAAATTCCATCATCTCTCTTGCATCTCTCGATTTATTCTCTTGGGGCGTTGCTTTTTTTCATGGAAAATTCCAAGTAAATTCAACATATTAAAGATGGCCCACTTTTTCCGTAACAATGTTACCGCTGGCACAGAAATTGCTCACCCAATATTAAAATACAAAGACGTATCTGAAAGACAAGGGCGTCTCTTTCGGTCATCCGTGCAAATTTGAAAGGGACGCCTTTTTCATTTCATAACGAACGAAAGGAGAAGAAGATGGATAAGGACAAAGAGAATGTGTTGAAGATGGCAAAGGAACATGGTGTCAAATTCATCCGACTCTGGTTTACAGATATCCTGGGTTTTTTGAAAGGCTTCGCCATCACCATCGATGAATTGGAGGGTGCCCTTGAAGAGGGAATGGGGTTTGATGGCTCCTCTATTCAGGGGTATGCCCGCATCGATGAGAGCGACATGATTGCAAGGCCTGACCCTAAGACCTTCCAGATCATTCCCTGGAGGCCGAAAGAGAATGCCGTTGCAAGGATGTTTGCGGATATCTATGAACCAGACGGGACTCCCTACAAAGGAGATCCGAGATGGGTCCTAAAGAAGAATCTCAAAAAGGCCCAGGATCTTGGCTATACCCTCTATGTGGGACCCGAACTGGAGTATTTTTATTTCAAAAACGCGAATGGAAAACCAGACGGGTTGGACCGGGGAGGATATTTCGATCTGACGCCTCTTGATGTCGCTACTGAGCTTCGACGGGACACCATCCTCACCCTGGAAGCCATGGGAATTCGTGTCGAATACAGCCACCACGAAGTGGCCCCCAGTCAGCACGAAATCGACCTTCGCTACACCGACGCTCTGACCATGGCAGATCATGCGATGACCTACCGACTGGTGGTTAAGGAGATTGCACTGAAGCACGGTGTTTATGCCACCTTTATGCCTAAACCCATCTTCGGGCAGAACGGGAGCGGCATGCATACCCACCAATCCCTCTTCAAAGGGGATAAGAATGCCTTCTTTGACTCAAAAGACGAATTTCAACTCTCCAAGACCGCCAAATCTTACATTGCCGGGATTTTGAAGCATTCGAAGGAGATCACTTCGATTACCTCTCAGTGGGTCAATTCTTACAAAAGGCTTGTTCCGGGCTACGAAGCACCGGTCTATATTTCATGGGCGAGGCGGAACCGCTCGGCCCTTGTTCGGGTTCCCATGTACAAGCCTGGAAAGGAGAAGGCCACTCGAATTGAACTTCGGTCTCCTGATCCAGCTTGCAATCCCTATCTCGCCTTTGCGGTGATGCTGGCTGCAGGGTTAAAGGGAATTGAAAAGGGTTACGAACTCTCACCTCCTGTTGAAGAAGACATATTTGAAATGTCTGAGGAGGCAAGAAAGAGACACGGAATCGAATCCCTCCCGGGAAATTTGTTCGAAGCGATCCAAATCACAGAACAAAGTGAACTCGTCAGAGAAACCCTGGGGGACCATATTTTCCAAAAATTCATCGAAAACAAGAAGATTGAATGGGATCATTACAGGACCCATGTCTCCCAATTCGAACTAGAAAAGTATCTCCCCCTCCTGTAAGGAAAGGAGGACGTGGCTTCCGGTGATCTCCGCCAGAGCCGCAACCACTTAGACGCAGATCGGGCAGGGGTCCAAGCCAGGTATCAGCAGTCACCTCCCCGGGGAAAGGTCGTTGAGGACATCTCAAAGACGAGGATGATCCCAAAGGGCACGGATGGCCCTCCCCTGCCCCTCTTTATGGGACCTTATGGGACCTATTCGTCTGTTGAATCTTTAGGTAAAATCGATTACTATTAGCTCGAATCCTTTTTGTGACCGTTTCAACAAGTATCCTGCATCGCATGCTCTTAAATGTCCGGCCCATGACCCGAAAAGTTTTTCTAAAGGCAAATTGAGGTTAATTATTAAATGAAAGAAATGAAAGTTCGCCCTCGATGGAGGGGGGCCCTCGAGACTATTTTGCATCAGACTTCTGATCTCAGGGTCATCGAAAACCCCGAGAAGCTAGAATATTACCGCCAGGACCTCAATGTCGATCTCCCTCCCATGATTCGGGATCTCATGCTCAAAAGTCTGCCCGATCTCATCCTCCAACCGACCACTGAAGCACATCTCGTGAAGATCTTCGCCATCGCCTGCGAGCATAAGATTCCGCTGACCGTCCGTGGCGCCGGGACATGGGGGTATGGCGGCGCAGTCCCCACGCAAGGCGGGATTCTAATCGACCTTGGGTTAATGGACTCGATCGAGGTGAATACTGAAGCCCTTCAAGTGACCGTGGGACCCGGTGCCCGTTTTCTCGATATCGGGCGGGAACTGGAGCGTCATGGATTGACCCTCCTCACGATGACCTCCGGAAAGGGCGGAACCCTCATGGGTTGGATGGCAACCGGAGGAATGGGATTCGGCACATATCATCATGGCCCGATCAGAAATCAACTGGTCTCCATACGGGTGATTACACCCGACGGAAGGATGAGAGATCTCGCTTCAGACGATCCAGAGGTCACCTACTTCCTCTCCACGGAGGGGCAGATGGGGGTCATCGTTAAGGCGACGCTTAAGGTGGGCCGAAGACCTTCCCAGTGGTATCCCGTCATCATCCCCTTCGAAGAGTCCGCTTCCGCCTATGCCTTCGCGAAAAAGCTCTCCCATCATCCCTCGATCGAACCGGATGAGCTCGTGGTCTACCATTCTGAGTTTCTAAGAGCCCTTAAGGCCCAATCCAATGGGAAGCTTTCAATTGAGGACAAGAATCTGGTGATGGCCGCTTTTTCCGACAGTGAGAAGGCTCGTGAGCTGGAAACTTATCTCGATCAAAACGGCATTCAACCCGCCGATGAGTCATCGGCCAGCTACCTCTGGGAAGAACGCTTCCTCCCCATGTCCATCAAACACCTGGGGCCTTCTCTTCTGGCAACAGAGGTTCTGCTTCCTCTGGATCAGGTGGCCTCTTACCACGAAAAAATTGCCGCATGGGGAAAGCGCCTGGGCCTGATCCTTTACCCCACTTCTCATGCGGTCAATCATGAGCAGGTCCTCTTTTTAGCCATGCTGGCCACGGATCATCGGAAGGCCGTCTTTTATGCTGATCTCTTACTCGTTCCGATGATGGTCAGATTAGCTGTTCAATTTTACAACGGGAAGCCCTACGGTTTAGGGATATGGAACACTCCTTTCCTGCACCATCTCTACCCGAAGCAAGAACTGAAGCGACTCATTCATTACAAAAAGAAAGTTGATCCGCTTGGCATTTTGAATCCAGGGAAGTTCTTCCATGTTTCTGGAAGGTTAGGCCGTCTTCAGAGGATACTTTTCCAATCCGAAATATTTGACCTCGAGCTTTCCACAGCCCAGTGGCTGCTCTTCAGACTCTTCTCTCTCATCCCCGAGAAGGCGCTCCGGCGCCGCGTTCCGATCGTTCCAGAAGGGCTTGAAGAGATTTCGAACGATATCCTTTCGTGCGCTCAGTGCGGAAGCTGTGTCTCTCAATGCCCGGTCTATGGAGCGACTCGGGACGAAACATTCACGGCCAAGGGAAAACTGCTCACGATCAAACGAGCCCTCGAAACGAACAGGCTCGAACTGTCAAAGCTTCTTCCGCTTTATTTCTGTATGCACTGCGGCCGCTGCGACGAAGGGTGCCAAGTGAATTTGAAACATCGTGAGCTTTTTGATCACCTGGAGAGGTATCTCTCCCGTACCATTGACTTCCCCATTCATGAAGTGACCCAGTTCGTCCAGGAAGTTGAAAACAGCCCCGACTTTCACCGATTCCTTGATGTGATTCGAACCGGCTTCGACCAGAAGATTCGCGAACAGCGCCAGACTTTTCCCAAACACCGCGTGCTCATTGATGAGGAGCACTGTTTACACTGTGGGACGTGCGTGGACGCCTGCATGTACAGCGTGCGGAAACGGAGCGAGTCAGACCCCAGGCGCGTGGTCATCGATGATGAGGCGCTCTGCCGGGGCTGCGGAGCGTGCTTGGAGCGGTGCCCGCAGATTGCGAAGGGCATCCCTGCCACCTCCGTGGAGCTTCATCCGGACGTCCTGAAGATGAATGACCCTTACTGGAGCAGGGAGGTCATCAGCCGCATCGATCTCGAAGCAACCACGGGAAAGATTCCTGTCTCTGGAACAGGTCAAGGAGACCCCCATCGTGGCTCAGGGAATGACGGAATCCGTTTCGGCCATTTTCATATCGTCGGACCTGCCCAGAACCTCCTTTATGAAAGTTCTGCCGATGCCATTGCCATCCAGCTCGGCCAACGGCCGAAGTATCTGTCTTTCAATGGAGAGAGGTTGGACACTCCTGCTCCCCGTCTGATCGGATTAAAAACTCCCCTCCTCATGGATGTCATGCCCATAAAGGGAGGCGAGAATCTATTGGAGGCAATGATTATTGCAGCCAAAGAGATGGGAACCCGTCTTACATTAGGGCTCGAGGCAGTTGAACACCTCAGATCGACCCTGGGAGATAAAATCCATAACCTGATTCTCCGGTTAACAGCCAAGGATATAAAAGAATTACTGATCCGGAGAAAGTGGCCCGACGTGCTAAAAGAGGTAACTCCCGATTTGGTAGAGATCGAATTGGACAGTGAAGTCATGGAGCGGGTCGAAGAGGTCAGGGACCTTTTCTCCAGTTCAACCATCCTTTGTGCCGTGTTGAATGTTCAAAAGGACGATATCAATGCAGAGCTTCGACCCGCGCCGGCCTTTGAGAAGCTCCTCACCTCTCTCTTCGAGTCTCCCTTTGATCTCCTGTGCCTCACCTCGGATTACGATCTCGAAAGAACCTCTTACCCTACGACCGATGCGGTGCCTACGGTTCATCGGTTCCTCGTGGAGCAGAAACTCAGGCATCGGTTCTCCATCCTGGCTTCAGGCGGCATCCGTTCTGCGGCAGACGCCCAGAAGACGATCCAGAGGGGGGCCAATGGTATAAAAATCGACTGGCCGGTCCTTCTCACCGCCGATCCGATGGCGCGGCAGAAATTTCTGACGGGAGCGGCCCTCTCGATTCCTTACGAGACCTCAGTTTTAGCCAAGCGCATTTCCAACCTGATCCGAGTCTGGAACATTCAGATCATCGAGGTTCTGGGCGCTTCTGGATTCAAAGAGATCAGAAAGACGGTAGGAGAAGAGAATCGGCTCCTTATCTTCGACGACCTCGAGGAGAGGATCTATGACTATTTTAACAGCCGACAACGATTGGAACGGAACATAAACTGTAATTTGACCCGGATGCAAAGGGAGGGTGATGGCTATGGGTGGCGTTACCGTCAACTGAAGGACCTGATCAAGCCCACTCAACTCCCGCACCGGTTCTATTGCGTCAATCTGAAAAGCGCATGCTATCAAATCTTCGATCTCGATCACGTCTGGCCTGCCTCTTTGATTGCCTCGGTGGGTCGCATGGCAGGCGGTGATCAGGAGACTTTTCTCCTCTCTCATGTTGAAGAGCGTGGAAATCTGGGAGATGGTTTCGACAAGATGACCGTCCTTTTCAAGGAGGATCCTGATCGCATCCCAGATGAAAAAGTTGATGACGTCTCAACCGGTCTCCAACTTTCATCTCAACTCCGTCTCAAGGCTTCTTTTGTGGGCGCTGGAATGTCGATCGGGTCTATTGGTCCGGGAACCTGGCGTGCCCGGGTGATGGCCTCGCGTACCCTCGGCACTCAGTTAGACACGGGCGAAGGAGGATACCCCACCGTCTACATCCTCGACTCGAAATGGAACCCGCTTGATCTGGCCGATGAGCACGTCGCCCTTCTGGGGAGGATCTTGGAAGAGAGAAAACTTATCCCCCTGGAAAAAGTGATCCAACGGGTAGAGGACGAGTTAGAAGAATCTCCCGGGTATGAGGGACTGGTCGAAGCTTTGCGCAGGTATCCAGCCTCGATGCCGATCCAGTATGTTCCCATCGTCACTTCTGAAGATGAGGCCTACATCTCCACGCAACTCAAGACCGGTCTGTTTGGGGTTACCAAAGAGACCATCCGCCGAGCCCGCCGGGTGGTCATCGCTTATAGCCAGGGGGCCAAACAAGGGGTGGGAGGTCATCTGCTTGGTCGAAAGGTCTTTGGCCTGGTATCGAGACTTCGTGGAGTAGCCAAGGGAACAAGCCTCATCTCTCCCTTTCCTTTCCACAACTGTTATTCCATCGAAGACGTCAAGGCCTTTATCGATGCGGTTCGTATGATCAACCGCCGGACGACCATTTGTATCAAGGTCTCCCCTTCCCCTGATATTGAGTTCATCTTTGCGGGCCTTGCCCGTATTGCCAAAGACAACAACATGGTCATCGAGGTCTGGCTCGATGGTCCCCGGGGCGGCACAGGGGCAGCTCCGGATATCATCAAAGGTCAGATGGGAATGCACATGGAGTACGCAATCCCTATCTGCCACGAAAAACTGATGGACGATGGTTTGAGGGATTACGTCGTTTTCATGGGGAGCGGCGGATTCCGCACATGGGGTGATGTGGTCAAAGGGGTTGCCTTAGGTCTTGATGGCGTCATCCTGGGGACCGCAGACCTCGTTGCTATCGGCTGTGTTCGGGACCGTAACTGCGAGTCAGGATGCCGAAGCGGCATCTCCACCATTGAACCGACGATGCAGTTATTGCGTAACGTGGAAATCAATACGCAGCAGTTGATCAACTTCCGTGCCACCCTCCAGGCCCAAACAGCTAGGGCCCTAGCGGCCCTGGGGATGAAGGATATCCGCGAACTCAGGGGGCGTTATGACACGATCGAATGGCCTCTCATGGAAGAGAGAGTCCGGGATCGTCGGCGTCGTCGCGCGGAGATCTCCAAACCGATCTCTGAAGTCCAGAGGTCGGATCCTTCCGATTGCGGTGTCGCTGCTATTGTCTCGAACCATTTCATTCCAAGCAATGTCATGGATTTGATGCTCGATCGTATGGCGAATCGTGGTATGGACGGGGTTGGCATCTGGAAGGGGGGCTGCTACCCCCGTCGCATGGACCATTATGCCTTACACATCCTGATTAAAGGCACCCTTCAACCTCAGGTTGAGGAGGAATATCTGAGCAAATATCCTGATCGGAACCCTGAAGAGATTCGGCAAATGGCGAGACAGGAAATCTTGGCTCTTCGTCATCAGATCATGAAGGAAGTCATGGATCGATATCTCGGTGGCCTTCAAATGGATGACTTCGACGGCGATTTGGAAAAATCCAGGATTCCTTATCGCCGCGATCCAAAAGGGGAAGAGCAGGATTTCAGACGCTTCGGCGAGAAGGACCCGGGCGATGTCTTCCGGTTCTTCGTGCGGGTGCGACAAGAAGCGTTGTATCGGTTTATTGAGAACGACCTTCTCAGTGATCCCATCTGGCCACCCAGACAGATTCGCTACGAAAATCTGACCATGGGCAATTATAAGGAAAATATTGAATTTCTCCAGGAGGCTGAGGATGAATATATCTACCGGCTGGCCCGTAAGATCACTCGTGAGAACTATGTAGAAGTTCAACAAAGGAAGGCTGCCGTCCTTTCCTGCGGCAAGAACTCGGGCTGTTGGAAGAGCGACGGCAAGCACATTCCATGGGAACTTCCGGATGCACCGGTGAACGTCATCCACCGGCGCCTCGCCACAGGCTCTGTCGTCGACCAGATGAATGCCCATCCCTTTGCTGAGCTTCACACAGCCCTCACGCATAATGGCGAGACCACGAACTATCGCACCATGTGGAACCGGGTTTCCCAGTTCCACTTAACGCCTCTGGCCCAGACGGACACGGCAGTGGCTTCGCTCAAGCTCCACCTGCTCAGCCAGTACCTCCACTACCCATTCGACGCCTTAGTCGAATCCTTTTCGCCGACGACGGGATGGAATCTTACTCAGCTGCCACCGGAGGCCAGAGAGCGCTTCAAGCGCGTCCAAGAAGTGGAGCTCGAAAGTGCGCCGGATGGTCCCTACCAATACCTTTGTGGTCGGATCGACCCTTACCACCGGGTGATTGAAAGATTGGATATTATCGATCCTTCGCTGCTGCGACCCAACGTGGCCATGCTCTATGACGATGGAGAAAACTTTGTCTCGATCATCTGCTCCGAGAAACAGGGAAGCGACGCGGGAATTGAAGAGCTGTATCGTCTGGGACTGATGCGCAGCACCTCCCCTGCCCTCACCTTCACAGTAAATACAGGCATGGTGAGCAGGGTCTTCTACGACGAGATAGGACGGATCACAGGCCACGAGGTGGTAGATAAATTTGGACAGCCCATTAAGATCCCTCATGGAGAGTTTCCGTCTTCTAAGCCTCTCCCGCCTGGGGCAGACCCTGGGAAAGGAGATTTTGAATCCAATCCAAGGCTTTTCTTCCGGGAGCGACTACCTCGCTGGGGGTTTGGAGAATTCAAAAAGGCATTAGAGGATGTGACGGAGAATTCTCCCGCTCTCCAAGCCATTGAGGTACTGAGCGGGATTCACGACCATTTACCCGGCTGGGATGTCGGAAATAAAGACAGGGGAACGCTCTTTCATCTCTTAAGAGAAAAAATCGATTCCGTGTTGGATCGTCCGAAGAATGGAGGGAAGATTGTTCGGGTGACCGTGGAGAACGCAGAGAAGCTTGAACAGCCAGGGGATAAAGAGCACGTCCTCGTGGTGGATGCCCGGGGGTTCAGACCTGAAGGGATTGATCCTCATCGGGTGTTAAGTTGTTTCATGGATCATGCCCATCGGATGGGATGGCGGAGATTCATCGTGTATAAGGTAGGAGGCCAGAGAGGGATTGGTATGGGGATGGGCTCTGGTTTTACATTCGACACGACCGTTGACGTCTTCGGAAGCCCTGGTGAATATTGTGGAGCATTTAATATGGGCACCTTGGTACGGGTACACAATCATGCCCAGAATTTCACCGGAATGGTCATGCACTCTGGAACATTAGAGATTCACGGTGATGCCGGCAAGGTAACCGGATACTCTGCTAAGGGAGGCACATTCAATATTCTCGGCAACGTGGTAGACCGAGGATGGGTCTGTGGGGTGAGTGATCCTACAGGTCCCGGGTTACAGGTGAATATCGTTGGCACTGCCTATGAACATCTCGGCCAGGCACTCATGGGCGGCTCAGTGCTCATGCTTGGCCTCTTCCGTGGATATGATGGCATCCTTTACCGAATGGATTCTCCTTATAAGGGGGCCAAAATCCTGGCAGGCGCCTCCGCTGGCGAGGTTATCTTCTATGATCCCAAGTACAGGCTGCAAGAGGCCCAATACCAAGGCTGCAGGATTGAGCCCATCAATGAGCAAAAATGGAAAGAGATCACGGATCGCCTCATGAAAGTAGAGAATATTTTCGGTCTCGGAATTTCCAAGGAGAACGGCCATCTCACCATAGAAATCAACAGATTTCCAGAGACGATGACGCCTGAACATTTTCGCTGGATCATCCCGAAGGGCGAATTGGAAGGTTATCATTAAATAGTCGTCGGAATAAATTTCGCTTGAAATCTCCAAAGAGACTTGATAGGATGGGGTAAAAATGAGGGAGGTGGCGGGCCATGGCAGTCAAGATCATCATCGATCGGAAGGTGAAGAAGGGAAAAGAAGAGGATTTCGGAAAATTACTCAGGGAATTGAGATCGAAGGCGATCCCCTCAGCGGGTTATATCTCAGGTGAGACGCTACGGGCCTCGGATGACCATCATAATTATATTGTGATCACCACGTGGCAAACCGTCGATGACTGGAAGAAATGGGAAAGGAATGCCGAGAGGAAAAAGATTCAGACCAAGATCGAAAAATTGATGGCCAGGCCCACAAAGACGAAAATATACGTCTATGCCTAACAAGAGGATACGCCTGCCGCAGGCCTGCCGAAGGCCTGCCGAAGGCAGGTACTTTGGGGTGCACCTCCCTTGGATGCTCTCAACGAAGTCTTGACAAAGAGAGACGGGTATGGTAACAAAATAGAAATGATTTGATGAACCCTTTATGCTCAAACAAGCGAAGCCAACCTGAAGACCCTCGATCCTGTCCCAACGGGATCGGGGGTCTTTTTTTATGACCTCATCCATCCTGGTTTGATAGGGAGAATTTGATGAAACAGAATCAGAAAGCCATTCTGGCCCTGGAGGACGGAACTGTAT
>SMTZ1_10000506_pt1 | contig 36344 bp, 33 predicted proteins | sample DeeMarSWOR136_30_FD_25667 | JGI IMG/M metagenome (IMG submission 25667)
TACTTATGCTAGCTTCAATTCCTTACTGGGTTCAATATATTTTAAAAATAGATCCTTTCTATGAGATGGTCATCCTATTATCATTTCTCTTAGCAAGTGTTTTATCCGCTCCATTTTGGATTAAATTAGCACGAAAGTATGGAAATAGAGTGGGATATTTATGTGGAACCAGTGGTACAGCAACTTTTTTAATTATTACAATGTTTATCTGGGACTTTCCCTTAGTAATAGTAGGCTTTATTCTTATTGGATTTAGTATGGGAGCTACATGGAGTTTAATATACCCAACTTTCTCAGATGTTATAGATGAAATTGTTGTGAAAACAGGAAATAGAGATGAAGGTCATATTTATGGATTTAGAACATTTATTGGTCGATTTTCTATTGTAATTCAAGCTTTAACATTAGGGATAATACATCCTCTGACATCCTTTGATCCAACAGCTCCAATCCAAACAATATTAGCACAATGGGGGATCAATATCGGGATGTTTGCGGTGCCTGCTATATTTTATTTTATAGGATTTCTTTTTATGTTAAAAGTATATGATCTTAAAATTGATAAAGTATTAAATAATAAACAACGATTAACCGAGTTAAATCTCTAAACAGTCAAAAAGGAAGAAAGAAAAAAATTCAATCTTACTAATTTTATTTATTTTTTTAAAATATCGTTTTTAAAAAATCCTCAACTGCTCTTGTATAATCTTCAGTAGTTTCATATTGAATCATATGCCCAATTTTTGGGGTTAATACAACTACCTTTGAATTTGTTATCTTTTTACTCATGGTGAGTGATTCTTCGGGAAGGATAAATAAGTCTTTATCGCCTGTTAAAATCAAGGTGGGAACTTCAATAGCTCCTAACTTGTCTTCAACATTATAATTTCCTACAATGGATTCCATTGTTCTTAAACCCACATAATCTTTATTATCAAGAGTACGATCTACAAATTCTTTAATTAATTCAGTTTGCTCCTTTCTAGCTTTTCTTTGGAAGCATAATCCTACGAATATTGTTTCAATTGTCTCACGATCATTTATAGACATTGTCCCAGCTCTTAATTCTTCAATATATTTTACTAAACCCGGATTATTCAATTTAGGAGCAGTCCCCATTAATATTAAACCTTCTAATCTTTTAGATAAATTTGGATTTGTGGCATAGGTTAATGCAATCATTCCTCCCATTGAATGTCCAACTAACACAATTTTCTCGTCTCCAATTATTTTAGAAAGTGTCTCATCTAAATATTGTGCTAAATCTTTAAGATCATATTTTTCAGATTCCGGTTTATCGCTCTCCCCATGCCCTAAATGATCAATTGCGATTGCTCTGTAACTTTTAGAGAAGTAGTCTACTTGTGCTTCAAACAACCAAGAGCATCCTAAAAATCCATGAATAAAAACAATATTTTTACCCGTTCCCTTATCTAAATAATGTATTTTATATCCCTTATCAAGTGTTGTAAATGGCATAATAATCAAATATTTATTATTTATTTATATCTCATCATAATTCTATTTATAATTAATTAATTGCAGTATTTACAAATAAAAAAATCAAAAAAATTAATTCTAATAAAAGTTTAGGTAAAAGAAAATGGGAGAAAATGTGATATTCATTCAAGGAGAGCATATAGATTTATTAGTAAAAAATATAGAAAATGTTAAGTTATATCATAAATGGGTGAATAATCCAGTCGTTCGGAAGTATCTATCTGTTGAGATCCCATTATCTCTAGAGGAAATAAAAAAGGAATGGTTTCCAGACTATAAAGATGATAAGAATATATGGTTTGAAATTTGACATAAAGAGAACGAAATATCTATAGGAATGGTTGGTTTATTCAAAACAAATTATATCTATCGAACTGCAGAATTGGGTATTTTTATAGGAGAGACTGAAAATTGGAGAAAAGGAATAGGCACTGAAGTTGTCAATCTGATACTCAATTATGCGTTTAACACATTGAACTTCCTCAAGATATTGGTAAGTGTTAATGCAACTAATACCCAATCATTAAAGATGTTTAAAAAAGTCGGATTTGTTGAAGAAGGGCATCTAAAAGATATGGAATTTATTAATGGAGAATGGACAGATTTAAAAAAGTTAAGTATATTTAAGAAGGATAGAAATGTTTAAGAAAATAAGAAAGAAAGACATAAAGTTAGCTGTGATCACTTTTATAATTATTGCCATATATTAAAACAATCATTTTTTTAAATAATACTAATAGGAGATTTATTAATAAATTTTTAATATAGATTTATTATCGAGTTATAAATTTCATATTCTTATTATATTAAATTATCAATAAACTAATTTTATAATGCCAGAACTTCCAGAAGTTGAAACATTTAAAAAATATTTTGATAATACTTCGTTAAACAAAACAGTTAAAGATATTAAAATTCGAGATAATAGAATACTTAAAATTCCAGAAGAACAATTTATTAAAGAGGTAAAAGGACAAACATTCAAATCAACACTAAGACATGGGAAATATTTGTTTGTAAAATTAAATTCAAAGTATATAGTTTTTCATTTTGGAATGACGGGCGATTTCGAATACTTTAATGATCTAAATGATGAACCAATTCATAGCAGGATTTTATTTGAATTAAATAATGGGTATTATTTATCTTATATTTCTATGAGAATGTTTGGAAAAGTAGATTTAACGAATACTGTTAAAGAATTTCTAAAAAAGAAAAAGCTAGGTCCCGATGGATATACTATGACTATTGAAGAATTTAAAGATACTCTAAAGAGAAGAAGTGCAATTGCTAAAACAGCTTTAATGGATCAAAGTATCATTGCGGGAATTGGTAATCTCTACTCTGACGAAATTCTATTTAGAACAAAAATACACCCCAAAACAAAAATTAATCTTTTAACTGACGCTAAATTAGTAGATCTTTTTAATAACATTAAAGAAGTATTAAAATTTGGAATAGAGAATGAAGGAGATCTTTCCATTTATCCTAACAATTTTTTAATTCCTCATCGAGTTTTAGAAGAAAAATGTCCTATCTGTGGAACGATTCTACAGAGATATGAAATCTCTGGTAGACATGGATTTTTTTGTGCTACTTGTCAGAGTTTAAAATGAACTTTGAAGGGTGCTTCTCTTTAAATTTACAATCAAAACATTTATATATTAAGATCAATATATGTAAATTAGCAGTTGACAAAAACATATTGTCAATAAAAACATTAAAAAATTAAAAATTAAATAATGGAGGTAAAGACTATGTCTGATGTAAAAGATGAGAATAAGGTAGAGATTCATGAAAAAAAACAATCTGAAAATAAATCTGAAGAAAATGAGACAACTAGAGACATTACTGTAAGAAAAAATAGACCATTAACTCCTTTTAGAACAATTGATAAACTATTTAACGAGATGGACAGATTATTCGCTGATTTTTGGCACCCAACCAGATTCTGGGATTTTGAACCTTTACGAATTAGACTTTTCGATGAGGATCCATTTTTCAGAACTCCTTTAGCAAACATAGAAGAAGATGATAACAAGTTTCACATCACAGCTGAATTACCTGGTTTAGACAAGGCTGACTTAGAAATTACGGTTAAGGATGGAAGATTAGAGATTAAAGGGGAACAAAAAGAAGAAAAGGAAGACAATAAAGAAGGCTTATTAAGGCGAGAATATCATAGTTCAAGTTATTACAGAAGTTTTAATTTGCCAGAAAATGTTGATGAAGACAAAATTGATGCGAAATTGGATAAAGGAATCTTGAAATTGACCCTACCTAAGAAAGAAGAAGAAAAGAAAGAGAAAAAGGAAATAGAAGTTAAATAATTTTTTTTTAATTCTTAATTTTTAATTTAAACTTTAATTTTTAACTTTTTTTATTTAATACTAAATTTTATTAATATTAAAACGCGGAGCATATCGATATATTTTTGTAAATTGTATCAATATTAAAAAATTTTGAATAAGATATCCTCTAAGTTCCTTTTTGGAATATGCATTCCATTTTCATCCTTCCAATACTGAAAAGAATCAACGTAAGGTTCTATAACTGATTTCTCGTCAGGGTATCCTAAACTAATAACATGGACTATTTGATAAAAATCAGGGATTTTTAGCAGGGATCTAATTTTGTTATGGTTTATCGAGCCCATCCAACAAGCTCCTAGTCCAAGATTGACCGCACCTAATAAAATGTTCTCTACAGCGGCTCCAACATCATAATCAACATACGATTGTTTAATTTTTGTATTTATAAGAACAATTATGTAAGCTGTAGGTTCTCTTCCACTTTCTGGAGTTCTTTCATTTTCTGGAAGAGATGATGCCCATTTTACCAATGGAAATAATTTTTTGCACATATCCTGGTTTTTAATTATAATAAATTCGAGTGCTTGAACATTTTTAGCCATAGGTGCTATTCGAGCATAATCAATTAATTTTTTTAAAGTTTCAAGAGATACTGGTTCTTGATTAAATCTACGAATAGTTCTTCTTTTGTATATTATTTCTTCAAAATCCATTTTAATTATTCATAGGAGGTAAATTTTTCAACTTTATTAAAGCTTTTGCAATATTATAAAAAGCGTTTTCAATATTCTTACCCGTTAGAGCAGATATTTCAATATAATCGAGATTTAAATCCTTAGCTAAACTCTGAGCTTCTAACTTACTTACTTTTCTACTTTCTGCGAGATCTAATTTATTTCCTAAAATGTATCCGACGAAAATCTGGTTTTCAGTTATATTTTTTTTAATATCTTTATACCACTCTGGTATACTTTCAAAAGAAGTTTGATTTGTTAAATCAAAAATGAGCATAATTGCTTCAGCACCCTGATAAAAATATTTTCGCATAACCTGAAATTTGGATTGCCCGGCTATATCCCATAGGATAATTTCAGCTATATTATTATCCACTCGAAAGCTTTTATTTGTTATGTTAGTACCCATTGTTGGTAGGTATGTTCTATTAAATGCCTTATCTGTAAATCGAAGGATAGTAGACGTTTTTCCAACTCCTGGATCTCCTAATACAACCATTTTGAATATGAAATCTCCTACTTTTTCATCTGTTTTACTAATTTCTGGGAATGCTTCAGATGGATTTCCATTAAATTCTTTCATTTTTAATTCGTTTAATAATCTCAACACACCCGCTTTTAAGTTATCAATTTCAGCAAAAATTTGTTGATTTGAAGAATTAGAATCTTCTAATTTAATAATTCTGAGTGCTGTTTCGTTAAATAATGACTCAAAATCCATTATATATTTATAAAAAATAATGTCATCGGCTTCTTTAAATAATAACGTAATTGCATATTGAGCTGTGCCACCCCGTCGAGTATTATCTTTTCTTTCAATAAATTTAATAACACCCTTTAACTGTATTGAAGGAAACGGAATAATAAGTAAAGAATCGGGAACATACCCATGGCTTCCAGAAAGAATAGTTACAGTCTTTATCCCGACTAACATTCTTACTTTCTCAGATAAATCTAAAGGATACCAATAAATAGGATTTGGTCCTAATTGGTCGTGAAAATCTGTGTACACAATTGCATTTATTAAATCCTTATCTGTCATAGGGTATGGCAAATTAGTTATTAGATAAAGTTAGTCATAAACAAAATTAATGACCATTTTTTTATAAATAAATATTAAATTAAAGTTATTTATAATTAGGGATAAGCATAAATTTAAATTAGAAAGCAAGAAGAATTGGATCAATTTGAAATAATAAAAAAAAAAAGAGATTATTTTGTATTTTGTGTGATAAAATTTTGAATAAAATCACCAATGCATTCAATTACGTGCCTACTTTCTGCAATAAAACTTAATTTTCAAGTAATAGATAAAGCTTTTTATACTTTTAAATCAAATTTAAAATTACATTCTTTAATCATAAATGAATTTGAGAATGAAAATTTTATTATTAAATGAGGTGTAAAGAATTTGCGTCAAAATAAAATGCTAACAGATTTAAAAAAAGCAGTTCTAGAAGGAGATGAAGAAATTGCCCAAGAACTTGCTCAGAAAGCATTAAGCCAAGGTATTGCTCCTATGGCAATCGTAAATCAAGGTATTATCCCAGGAATTCAAGAAGCAGGAGAACTGTGGAAGCGTAACGAATATTTTCATACAGATATAATCTTATGTGCTGAGGCATTCCGCCTTGCCATGGAAATTATAGAACCAAAATTATCAGAGGGAGAGAGAGGAACTTCAGGTAAGATCATAATCGGGACTGTAGCAGGAGATATGCATAATTTGGGGAAAATTATGGTGAATGCAACTCTTCGCGGGGGAGGATTTGAGGTTATTGATCTTGGTGAAGATGTAGCACAAGATATGTTTATACAAAAAGTAAAAGAATTAAGCCCAAACATTTTGGGGTTAGGTTGTTATATGACCACTACAATGTTAGAAATGAAGGACATAATAAATAGACTTAACAAGGAAGGTTTAAGGAATAAAATTAAGGTAATGATTGGGGGTGTTCCTACTTCTCAAGAATATGCTGATGAGATAGGAGCGGATGCGTGGGGTAAAGATGCATTTGATTCTGTAGAAAAAGCAAAAAAATTGATGGGGGTGTCCTGAAGTGGCTCAAACAGGAGAAGTTAAAAAGGATTTAGGCAGTTTAATTTCAAGAGGAGGTATGGAAACATTAACCATTGGAGCTCAATGTCATGATCATGTGATGTATCTTACTAAATCACCCGCTAAAAAGTTTTATAGTGATTTTTCCTTTAATTTCGAAATGGGTGAAATAGTAGGGCGCTATTATAATATGGATTTTCCTGCAGGAGGATTTGATATTTATGATCTTGAAGTAGAAGCATTAGGCGGTAAGTTAATCTATGGTGAAAATTCGATGCCTACCATTGATTTTCGTTATCCCTTAATTAAGACACCAGAAGATCTTAAAAAATTAAAAATGAAAAAAGTCGATTTCTATAAAGACGGTCGATATCCCACACTATTAAAAGGAGGGGGCATAGCACAAGCTGGAATGACGATGGTTTCTTTTTGCTCACCCTTTAGCTTAGCAGTAGGATTAATGGGTTTTCCAGCACTTATTAAAGCGATGAGAAAGCAACCAAATTTTGCCCATGAGGTATTTAAATTTATCGTTGATGATGTATTAACCCCCTCAATTAAAGCTCAAAACGATGCGACTGGAGCTCTAATGGGAATAGGTGCTGATGCTTGGGCTTGCGTTCCAAATTTATCTCCTGATGAAATGAAAGAATGGGTAGTCCCATATAATCAAAGAGTTGAGATGAATGCTAAAAAATTCGGAGTAATGGCAATGAACGTATCCGGAGATTATTGCGAAGAAAGAATAGAAAAATTTGATCCTAAAATCCTTCATGCTAGTTTTGATGTAGAAGTTGCTAGTATGGGAGGTACTCCTGCCATATTTTTAGGTATGGGACGCTGGCAAGATTATCCCCTTGAAGCAGTTCGTGATTATACAGAAAAGTTTCGCAAGGAAGGAAAAACTGTATCAGTAACTGCAGGTATAAATGCCCGATTATTACGTGATGGTCCAGTTGATAAAATTGTAGATACAATTAAGAGATACATTGATACCTTTGCTCGTGATCATGATTTAACTATTTTCCTTATGAATGTACCCTATGATACGCCTTCAGACCACATCCACGCTGCTGTAGCAGCAACTCATACATACGGAAAATTGCCAATAGCAGATAATTTAGATGATATAAAGTTAGTAATACCAAAGAGAGAATCGTTTGATGAATGGCTAAAGACAGAAGAAGGAAAGAAAGAACCTCCAAAAGAGCCAGAAAGAAAAGGTCTTGCTGGACTCTTATGGCAACAAATGAGCGCAATAAACAAGAGCAAGAAATTTCAAGAACAGTATAAAGATGCTAAAATGAGTTTTTTATATAATCTTACAGATCAAAAGTATAGCGCTCTAATTATAATAGAAAATGGTACACTAGACGTAAAAGAAATTAAAAGTGACAAAGAAACTTTAAAAAGTTTAAACGTTGACGGTTTACTAGCATGCAAAGCTGAATTATTTTTTGATTTTTCTGCAGGGAAGCTATCTAAAGGCGCTGCATTAATTAAAATGCTTACAGGGAAATTAAAAGTTAAAGGAATGAAGAAGATGCAAGAATTAGGCGAAATAATGAAATTATTAAATGAATAATATTTTTTTTATTTTGAGTTTAGTTTCTTTTTTTTTATATTTAAAGTTCTAAATTAAATTCAAATAATATAAAAATAATCTCATAGTAGTTTTGTAATATCGTGAGTATTTTACATTGATAAATAAAATTTCATAATTTTATTTTCAACGTCTCTTTATTCCTTATTAGAAATTATAATAGTAAGTTTTTAATTAATTCCAATAAATCAATTCTAAAAGAACAATTTTGCGTGAAATTAAATGAAAGATAAATTTCAACTTGTTGGTACGAAAATTCAGGAATTTTCATTGCCAAATTCTAGAGGAGAATCCTTAAACATAAGAGATCTTGAAGGAAAGAAAAAAGTAGTTGTGATTTTATTTCGAGATATAAATTGACCTTACTGTAGATGGCACGCAGCACATTTAAGAAAAGGATTTGAAAAATTTGAACAAATGGATGCCTTTCTTTATCCCATTTTAGCCGATTCTGAAGATAACGCAAAAAAATTAGAAAAGAAATATGCTATTAAGTATCCCATTTTTTATGATCCCTCAAAAAAGGTCCCGAAAATGCTAAATCAAGAGATCAAATTGCTAAAATTCGGAAGAATGCCTGGGCTTCTAATTGTAGATAAAGAAGGTATCATTCAATATGCTTACTATGGAGATAACATGCATGATATTCCTGAAAATGAAACTTTATTTGAAGTTTTAGAAAAAATATAAAAAAAAGTGTTTGGAAAAAATAAAATTGAAAATAAAAATGAGATTTTATTTTTAAAGGGTTAGCCACACCTAACCAAACCTAATTTAATTTTTTAACTTAGAGAAAAAAAGGATTTTTACTTCATGAACAATAATAATATATAAACCTTAAACTTAAATTGCGTAATAGTCTCATTAAATGAAAATGTAAATGAGTGGTAATTCAAAGGATCGTGAGGATTTATTACTTCGATACAGATACATCAAGAAAAAAATTTCGATAAACGTCTTTTAATTATTTTCCTAATTCAATTTACGGAAGTTCTAGGATTTAGCAGTGTGCTGCCCATAATCCCATTTTTAGGATTATCTTTAGGTTTGAATGCATTTCAAGTTGGCTTAATTCTTAGTATATTTAGTATATGTCAACTTTTCGCTAGTCCAATTACTGGCAAACTTAGTGATAGATTCGGAAGGAAACCATTGCTACTGTTCAGTCAAACGAGCACTCTTATAGGATTTTTTCTTCTTGGAATAGCTAATAATGTTTGGATATTAGTAATAGCACGTCTTGTAGACGGACTTCTAGGAAGTAATATGACAGTTAGTCAGGCGTATATTAGTGATGTGACAAATCCAAAATATCGAACTAAAACTTTTAGTTATTCAAGCGCGGTTTTTGGTGCCGGGTTAATTTTTGGACCTGTAATTGGTGGATTATTATCAACAATCAACTTTTCGGTTCCCATGTTTTTTGCTGCGGGAGTTAGCTTTCTCTCCATAATATTAGTATTAATTTTTTTACCCGAATCATTAATTGATAAAACAAATAAAATCAACTTCAATTTTGGAGATATAATCCCTATTAAGGAAACTAAACGATTCTTTAAAACGGCTAAAATTAGGGTTATAATAGTGATTTTCTTTATCTATAATTTCGGTTTTATGCTATTTATTTCAACTTTCCCTCTATTTGCTGAAAAACAAATTCATGCTACTGTCCAAGAGGTTAGTTTTTATATGGCTTGGATTGGAGTTCTTAGGGTCATTTTTCAAACTGTTGTCATCAATCCTTTATTGAAAAAGTTAAGTGAAAATACAACTCTAAGATTTGGTGTTTTTGCTATGATTTTTACAATGACATTTCTTATTTTTTCTAATAGTTATTGGATTGTTTATCTTCCACTTTTCTTTTTAGCATTTGGAACAGGTGTGGTTCGCCCCATTCTTACTAGCAAATTAACCAAAGTTGTCAAAAAAGAGGAAACAGGTAGTTTACTAGGTGTAAATAATGCGTTAACTAGTATTGGTCAGATTATAACCCCAATTCTCGGTGGATTAATCTTACAATGTCTACCTTCACAAACCATTCCAATCTTTTCAGCAGTTACTTTCGCACTTATATTTCTCTTTTGGCGATGGGCATTTGTCAATTCGTTTCAAAGTGAAACAAAACAACCGATAGAGACAAAAGAACTAGATCTTAATTTATAATTGAATTATAATTATTTTTTTAATTATGAGAGGTATCATCCTCATTATATCAAGGTAATATTAGTATATACATATTTAATCGCGAAACTCCGCTTTCACGAACATAATAAATGCTATAAGATTAATTTGCTCTTTGAATTAATCTTTATAAATCTATAAAATTGATTTATATAACTAATTCGCTATATTGAAAAATGCGTTTTCTCTCTATAACCTAGATTTAAACTACTTGCTAACTCATTTGCATTTTCAAATTGAACTGTTCTTGGTTCTATCAAATCGCTTTTATTTCCTATAATAAATCCGATTAATTCTGGTCTGTTTTTTAATTGATTCTTGAGATTATGATACCAATTGGAAAGATTGCTAATTGATTGAGGATATGTTAAATCAAATACTAAAATAATTCCGTCTGATCCTAAATAAAACAACTGTCGCATTGTTTCAAATTTTTGCTAACCCGCAATATCTTGACATAATTGTCTGATTTATCTATTATTAATTTATATATCTTTACAGATTATTTTTAAATATTAATTTTTGAAAAATTTACCTTTTTGAGGGTTTCCAATGAAAGAACAATATGTTATGTTAAGAAGTTACCCAAAGGCTATATTTTTGTGGCCAATAATACTTGTTACAGTAATTGCTTGGCTCATCCAAATGCTAGTGATTCCTTATATAACAATTTTACCTGAAAGTGAATTAAATAGAACCGTAGCTATGGTTTGGATAATGGTATTATTCCTTTCTTTAGTTATAGTGTCATTTGAATTTAGAAGTACAGCTACTTTTATCATTATATTTGTAATAACTATTGGTTTAATATTAGTAATAATCCTGCTTTTACCTGTTCTAGATTTAAATATCACTGAATTAACAAATATTGAATTTGAACTATATTTATCAACGGAATTTTATGGGACATTGGCGATAATATTTTTGTTTATTTATATAATGATAATCTTAGTGAATCATTTCAGTTATTATAAGATTGAGCGAAATGAGATATATCACAAAAAAAGTCTTTTCTCGGGAGTTATTCGTTTTTCCACAAAAAATTTACGAATTAAACAGGAAGTTACTGATGTCTTTGAATTTTTTATATTACGCTCAGGAAGAGTAACTTTATTACTTGGTGATCTTGAGATAGCTGTTCTGAATAATGTACTCAATGTTAATAAAAAAGTGGCTCAAATAGATTATTTATTAAGTAGTATTCAAGTAGAAGAAGGCGAATTATACAAAGGTGATTTATTTGCGCCGCTTAAACTTGATAAAAAATATGCGTTAGAACAAATTAATGGTAAACTTAAAGATTATAAAAAAACATATCTGGGTCATGGCAAATATAGAGATGAAGTTAAGATATCAAAAGAATTTTATCCAGAAGTTAGAGAGAAAATAAAGAATCAAAATTTTATGCATGTAGAAGAAATAGGTGAAGAATTTTTAGGTATAGCTAAGACAAATACTCCCTCAGAATCGCAAAACTTACTTAGAATAAAACTCAAAGATGATAAGGTAATTTACACTGAATACAATGAAAATCCTGAGTTTAATGGGAGATTAACAAATCTTTCTATAGCTGATATTAAAAATATTAAAGAGGCATTTAAAGAGGAACTTGCACCATTTCGCGAATCTTTTGAAGAACACAAAAAAGAAGAAGAAGGCTTCAGAAAAGAATATAGATTATCTTCTAAAAAAGCAGATATTAAAATGAGTTTAGACATTTTTCTCGAAAAACCAGAACAATTAAACGAATACTTTAAAAAGATATTAGAATCTAATTGGCCAGACGAAGAAAAAGATTTATGGGCGGAAACAATTCAAGAATTGCTAAAGCAATGGAAAGAGTTTGAACCTGAAAAATGGAAAAAGATTGTAAATTTTCTCTTAGAAATCGCTGAAAATATTCCTATCGCAGGTAATATTGGCAAACTTGTAACAAAGGGAGTAAAAGCTTTATTTGATTGGATTAAGTATAGAACATAAACTTTAATTTAATTCTTTTTTTTTTAGCTGAATTAACAACTTTATAGTATTATTTGTTATATTACTATTCTAAAAATAAAAAATCGCGATTTCTTATAAATTTTTTAAGAACACTATAAATGCTAAAAAATTAATTTGCTCTATGAATTAATCTTTATAAATCTATAAAATTGATTTATATAACTGATTCGCTATATTGAAAAAAGCATTTTCTACATTTGACCCCGTCAGGGCAGAAGTTTCTATATAACCTAGATTTAAACTACTTGCTAACTCATTTGCATTCTCAGGTTGAATAGTTCTTTCTTTCATCAAATCGCTTTTATTGCCAATAATGAAACCTATTAACTCAGGTCGATTTTTTAATTGTTTTTTGACATCATGGAACCAATTAGAAAGACTATCGAAAGATTGGGGTTTTGTTAAATCGAAAATTAAGAAAATACCGTCAGAACCAAGGTAAAATTGTTGGCGCATCATTTCAAATTTTACTTGGCCCGCAATATCCCATAAAACTAATTGCACATTTGAATTTTCTACTTGGAATACTTTATCTGAAACGTGAACTCCTAATGTGGGAATATATGTCCTCCTAAAGGCATTGTTAGTGAATCTTAAAATAAGGGAGGTTTTCCCCACACCTGGATCTCCCACGATGATTATTTTAAACTTATAATCAATTAAACCTTCATCTTTTAATTTCTGTTGGGGAAATTCCGTGATTGCAGATTGAGAAATCTCTTTATTCTTTAATTCTTCTATTAAGTTTAAAATAGTATTTTCTAAATGCTTAATAATCCCTCTAATACTTTCTTCTCCTGCTCTTTCTTTCTCTAGATTTATAATATGTTGAGCAGCTTCATTAAAAGGAGGATCGAAATGTTTTAAATATTTATAAAAAATTACATCATCGAATTCTTTGAATAATAGAGTGATAGCAGATTGACCAATTCCACCTCGTCTCTCTTCATCGTCCCATTTTATATATTTTATCAATCCTTTAGACTTAAGAGATGGAAATGGTAATATTACTATAGATTCAGGAATAAGACCATGTTCACCTGAAAGGATTGTAATTGTTTTAATACTAATGTGGAGAAGGTCTGTTAATAAATAACTCTCAGGATACCATATTAATGGATTTGGACCAACTTCATCATTAAGCTCTGTATATAAAATTGCACTAATTATTTCTCGTTCCATTTTAAAGAATAAAAATATTGGATTTTTTAAATAATTGTATTATAAATTTTAACCTGTAAATAATACTAGATTTTATGAATATAAATATTAAACTTTCTCTAAAGAAGAGATGCGAATATTTTTAAATGACATTTAAGTTAAAAATTCTTATTTTATAAAATAGTGTATCATAAATCGCTAAAAATAGGGAAATTTGAGAATATTCATGTTATAAAAAGATTTGAAGAGGAGAGTTATTTACAAATATATCAAAAACTTTTTATAAAAAATGTGAATTACTATTCAATACTAAAATCTATATTTTTCATAATCCAATGAATCAATTATAGAAATGCATAATCTAATAATTATTAAATTTGTTGGTTAAAATGAGAAAAGAAAAAATAATTTTGAGAAGTTATCCAAAAGCTATTTTTCTCTATCCATTATTTATTGTTACCGGTTTGATTTTGATATTTGAGTGGATTATTAATCCAAACTTGAACTTGGATATACCTCCAGAAGATCTAGATAACTATATAAGTATCTCATGGTTAACAGCTTTATTCTTTTGCTTCTTTATAATTTCAATTCAGGTTAAACTTAGTAAACTTTGTTTGGTAATCTTTGCTGCAATTACAATTGGCGTGATTTTATTTTTCACACCTATTGGCGGATCATTTGTCGCGCTTATCACCAATGTGGGTAATCTTGAACTAGCTTTACCGTTTGATTTCTATATTGCAATTTTGGTCATTTTAGCGATCATTTTGTTTTTTATATGGGTGGGAGCTCGTATTAAATATGTCAGAATTGAGCGGAATGAAATTTGGTGTATGAGTGGGATGGCTGGTAAGACTAAAGAAAGATTTCCAACAAGATCTCTTGAAATTAATGTAGAAAGACCTGATTTTTTAGAGTATCTTTTTGGAACAGGACGAGTGGCGATAAAAATACCCTCTTTAAATAAGTTCATTCAATTAGATACAGTATTTCGTGCCGGAAGCAAAGTTCGTAAAATTGATGCTCTTTTAAGTGCTCAAAAAGTTGATACAGAATTAAGTCCATAATTAGAAATAATTTAATTTATTTTTTTTTTCCTATTTCCTTAGTAATAATGGGAAAGGGGGGATTTGCTCTCTTTAAAAGAATCTTTTTAAAGTTTGAACCCCCGGTCTCTTGGTGTTTTGCTTTATCAGGTTGCTGATTAAGTTCCGAACCAAGAATCATACCAAGCTAGACTACCTTCCCTATAAAAAGTAATGTTTATAAAATTGAAACTGAATTGAATTATTTATCTTTTATATTCTCTAACAATGACAATATACGATATAATGTGGTGCGTGTATGAAATGGACAATTTGAATCTTGAGATAAATCATCGACCATATACATCACATTAGCGGAGATTACTCCGGGGCTTTCATCTTCTCTTTTTAATTCATCAATACCTCTCTGAGCAACCCTTTTAATATTTCTGGGTACAGAACGATCATTTAGCATTCCAACTAATAACTGTTCTACTTTACTAAAAAGGTCAAGTACATTCTCGGTAAATTCTTTTCCCCTCGGCATAGGTGTAATCACTACTTTTTTCATATAATAAAAGATTAAGAAATTTAAATTGTAGAGTTGACTTTTTGAATCTTTGTTAAAATTTAATTTTTTTGATTTTGTTTATTGATTTCAAGGGAATAAAATATAATTATAAAATAATGAGTTTAGAGTATCACTAAAATATTCCAAATTCTCGAATGGATCTAGTATACATGGGAACTTTTTCTCTAAGTTCATTCAATCGAACATTAAATTCATCAAATTGTAAATTAAAATCTCTAAGGTTCCCTTTAGCAATTTCATCAATAAATTCATAGGAAATAGAAGAGATCCGGTTAAAAATTTGGTCAAAATCATTTGATAGTTCAAATAACTTAGGATTAACATCTTTAAGCTGTCTTCTCACCATATTTCTAAGTTTACCTCTAGGCACTCTAATAGATTCAATTAATTTGTCGCAATCATCTAATAAAGTATAGGAACGTATCTTATTCTCTTCTGATAATTTTTCTTCAATTATTTCAGTTCGCCAAGTGTTAATTCGTCCGCTAGCATAGGTATCAAAATTCAATGATATTGAATCTATTCTTTCTCTCACCAAAAATCGCAGAAATTCTGGATCGTCACTAGGTGCTTGCCCACATATGCCAACTTTTTTACCTTTTTCATGTGCCACTTTAATTAGAGAACTAATTGCTCTTCGGACCGCTTCACTATTTGTTATATAATTATAATCTTTTGATAGAGGAATTAATTTCTCATTATCTCGCCCTACCCCATAAATAAGTTGAGTGAGATCATTTGAACCAATTGAAAATCCATCAAAATATTCACAAAAAATGTCTGCTAGTAAAATATTTGAGGGAATTTCTGCCATACAATAAATCTGCATATCAGTTTCGCCTCTAATTAATCCGTTTTTTACCATGATCTCAGTGATTCTTTTTGCTTCTTCGGGGGTTCTACAGAAAGGGATCATAGGAATGATGTTACTTAAGCCCCATTTGCGAGCTTTAGCGATTGCTCGCAATTCCAATATGAATGCATTTTGAAAATCATTGGACACATACCTTGAAGCCCCTCTAAATCCGAGCATTGGATTATTTTCTTCACTCTCGTAAATCCATCCCCCAACTAGATTTTCATATTCGTTTGTTTTAAAATCTGAAAGTCTTACGATGCATGGGGCAATGTTACCATTAGGTAATTCTTTCCAAACTCCAGCAGCAATAGTAGCAATCCCTTCAGCTAGTTTATCTATGTAAAAATCTTCTTTATCGCTGTAGCCTATTGTAATTTCTCTGATTTTATTGAGAGTTTCTTTTAATCTTCTGATTTGGGTATTAAAAGGATCTTTTAAATGAAGATCACTTTTTTTGAGATTTTCAATCTTTTTACGTTGTTCTAATAGTACATCATATCTCATTTCAAGCGCTTCAAAATCTATTAAAGCATTAGGATGAATTTGAATTTCGTCATTTATTATAAATTCCAATCTAGCTAATCCTGTGCCATCAGGGTATTTACCAGAAGATAATGCTCCTTTAGGTATTCCTAGATTTACAAGAATTTGTGTTTTTGTTAATGGAAGTTGCGCAAATTCTATGGTATCAAAATCATATTCCACTTCTTTAGTCCAAATTCGAGAGCTCCCATCACTACAATCTATGGTAAGTGCCTTTAAGTCGCTTTCTCTTTTCTTTTCTTTTAGAACTTCTACAACATTATCGGCACCTACGATAGAAGCTATATTTAACTCTCGAGAAACTATCGCTGCATGGCAAGTAGGTCCCCCTCTCTCAGTTATGACTCCTCCTAAATTTTGCATATACGATGTCCAATCTGGGTTTGTTTCTTCTGTAACTAAAATATCTCCTTCTTCTAACTGATGTGCTTCATCAATAGATTCAATGATTTTTAGATTTCCATATCCAATTCTTCTACCAATCGCGGTGCCAGAATTCTCAATCAAATAGCCTTCAGAGATTAATTTATTTGGATCTTCAAGTAGATAAAAAATTTCCTCAGTATCACCTTTTTGTGAGTGAACTGTTTCTGGACGAGCTTGTACAATATAGATTTTTCCATTATTTCCAAGGGCCCATTCAATATCCATAGGTCGTTGATAATGTTCTCTAATTTTCATAGCGTATTCTGCTAAAATTTTAACTTGGTCATCATTTAAACAAAATGTTTTTTGTCTTTCTTCTGCTACAGAGCGAGTAATTGTACCCCCTTTTTCAGTATCAAATACCATAATATTTTGCTTTCTAACAAGGCTTTTACTTATAATTTGAAGTTTTGGACTGTGCTTAAAAACTATAAATTCATCTCCTTTTTCGATACCTTGAACTATTAATTCACCAAGCCCCCAAGTTCCTCTAATTACCACAACATTTTTATTTCCACTGTCAGGGTCTTCAGTGAACATAACACCGGAAGATTTAACTCCAGATAAACCCCCTGCGATTTCTTGTACACCAACACTGAGTTTAACGGCAAAATGATCAAACCCTGCCCGTTCACGATATATTGTTGCCCTAGTAGTGAAGACTGATGCCATATCTTTTAAGATATACTCTAAAATTTGTTCTTCTCCCGAAATATTTAAATGGGTATCTTGTTGCCCAGCAAACGACGCATCAGGTAAATCTTCTGCTGTTGCTGAACTTCTAATTGCAAAAGTAGATTCATTTCCTATCCTTTCAAGTAATTTATTATAAGCATCGAGAATTTCATCAGCCAAACTATCTGGAATTTTTGCTTGTTCTATGACATAACGAATGTCGGCACAAATTTTATCTACTTCTTGAATAGATTTAATATCCTCTTTTTGGATTACTTGAGAAATGTTCCTAATATTGCGATTTATATATTCTTTAAGAGTAATTTCTTCATCCTTAATCCGAAAATGATTTGTTTCTAAAATATAGTCATAAGCTTTTGCTGTGACGGCAAAACCTAAAGGTACTGGTATCCCAAATGAAAGTAATTCTCCTAATGATGAATTTTTTCCTCCTACAATAGAAACATCTCGGGATCTTATATCGTCGAAATACTTTATGTATCTATAATCATATTCACTCATAATTGGTTCAATGTGATGATTTTTTTTTACAAATTCATCTAGTTTTTTATTATTAATTAACCTATAAAAAAAAAGGTAAGTATTGCAGTGAAGCTATTATTTAGATCGATCGAATTAAATTTAATTAAAAAAAAATAAAGAACCTAAGAGATATACCAGAATTAATTTTCTATTACCATGTTATATTTTTTTTTATAAAGATAAATACCTACAGCAGAAAATATAAGTGCATAAAAAGAATAGGCCATTGTGAAAGCATTTGGAATAATGTGTTCCAAACCAGTAATTATATTCCATCTATGAAAACTATCATAACTACTCATAAAGATAAGATAAAATATCACACCCCAAATTAAATATCTTTTACATATTGGTATCTTTCGGTGGAAAATAATATAAGTTTGCAATAATGCCATACTACCATGTAAAAGCGGGCCCACTATTAAACTAAATAAATTATTAACTAAAGGGATCATAGCGAAAGTTATATTCCAAAAACCATAACAAGTAAGACATGTAATAGAATTCAGAAAAGTAGAATTAAATTCGTTAATAAATGTTAAACCTAATAAAATTAAACCAATATATGTAGTATAGAGAAGAGGTTCATATTGCCGAGCAATAAAAAAGAAATGGAGCCAATAATAAGTGCAACCTCCTAAAATTATCCAACCTATATATTTGAATATCTTCTTCTCTCTTTTTTCTACATTTATAAGAAATACTTGAAGGAAATTTTGTAATTTAATAAAAAAATCTGGTCTTTTCTTAGAATCTTCTTCTTGCTTCAAAATAAACAACCTCTTTTCTGCTAAATTTGAAATTTCATTTAAATTTATAATATAATTAAAAATTTTCCAGATTAACGTACTCATAAAAAATTACTTGATATAATCTTAAAAATTTTATGATTATACAATTTAATTTCTTCTTATTGATATTAACTTCTGTTACTTTAATTCAGCGGCAAAAATTTGAAAATCAGAATTAGAATATAAACAGAATGTAATTTCTTCGATATTAGTTATTCCTGATAAATATTCTTTGGCAGTAGATATCATAATCTTAGCACATCTTTCAATAGGATAACCAAAAATACCAGTTGATATCGCCGGAAAAGAAATTGTTTTTAGATGATGCTTATCCATTAATTTTAAACTGTTCAAGGTTGCATTTCTTAATTTATTATCTTCATCTCCCTCACCCATTCTCGGTCCAACGGCGTGTATGACATATTTTGCTTTTAGATTTCCTCCTGTAGTTATAACAGCACCTCCTACAAAAGTACAGTTTATCTTGTCACACTCCTCTTGAATTTTTGACCCTCCTTTCCTTCTGATTGCTCCTGCTACTCCTCCCCCCATGATTAATTGGGCATTTGCAGCATTTACTATAACATCTGTGCCTAATTCTGTTATATCTCCTTGGATTAGTCTAATTTTCGAATTTTTTATTATTAATTCTTTCATATTATCCTCAAATTTAATCTAAAACCTTGGAATATATAAATTTTGAACAACTTTGTTATTTGAAAATCTAAATAAATAGTTTGAAGTGGAAAATAAAAATAAAGTGATTATTCTTTTTGTGCTTGTTGTTCCTTTTTGAAAATCTCGTCTAATTTTGCTCTATCTTCATCACTCATTTTGCTCATAGCTTCCATATTCTGTCTCATTAAATCCATCATTATTTTTTGAGAAATTACCTGACTTAGCACCGGTAGTGAAATTCGCATTCGTGTAAGTTCATAAAACATAGTTTTAGCTGTATCTCTCATCTCTTTTAGATCTTCTTTAGTCATTCCTTCCTCTCCTATACCGGGGCATTCAACATCTACAACAGTAAAATTTTTCCCATCGAATTCTAATGGGTAAGTTCGGCAACTTAAAGGGCGATTATCATAGACTAGGCACTTTTTATCGTCTTTATTGTATAATGGGCATTTTTCCTCCAACAATTCTTCCAAAGGAATATTACCAAAGGGATCTCGTTTTATTTCTTCTTCTCCTTCTTTAGGGGGGGGAGGTAATGGTTTTAAAACTAAGTCAATCCCGCCATCTGGTTTGTTATAAATATCTAAATAGGGCATAAAATTTGCGATTACTCCATTTCTTGCCCATAATTCCAAATCCCAAAATGTAATAGGTATTGGCCCACGTGCAAGGCAGCATTTATCGTCGCGAGTACATTTAAATGTAAATTTAGCTTTTGATTCATCTTCTCCACCAATTTCTTTTGGTTTCTCTTCTTCAGCAGGTTTTTCAGTGTTTTCTTCTATCTTTTCAGGTTTCTGTTCTTCTTTTTCATTTTCTGACATTATTATCTCCCTTTTTATAATTCGATTTCAATTAATTTTGTGTTTTAATATTCAAAAAAAGGAATACAACTTAGATAAAAAATTTTATTTTTTTATCTTATAATATTGAATTTCAATTTAATTATGACTTATTTAAAAAAAGATTTTGACTTTTTTATACTATTTAAAATCCAGATGAATTGATTTACATTTTTTGTAGGAGTCCAACCCATCCATGTCTCCTTGGGAGTATACCCATGATCAACCATTAAATCTGGAAAAGGCCCCAATTTGTTACCATTCCATATGATATCAGCTGTTATAATTGTCCTGCCGATTGGATTCTCATTTTTAGGAATTGAAATAGTTATCGGGAATTCTACAAAGGTTTTAGGTTCAATTAAAAGGGATTTAAAGGCAGGATTTGCAGTCCAATTATTTGGTAGAATCAGGCTGAACTGTAATTGCGACTTTTTATTAAGATAATTGCGAATTAATATATTGGTCTTAAATTTTTCACCAGGTTTACTTATAACTCTTATAGGTTTAAAACAAATCCAATTAGGATCAAATCCCATATTTGGGTTTTCTTGAGCTACAATTTCTGAAATTAGTGGTTCATATTCAGATACAAATTCTTTAAATTTTTTCAACAAAAGTTCATTGACTTTTATAATCCCATAATGACTAATAGCTAGAAATTCAGGGTTGAATTCAAGTAAAATGTCTGCGCATTTCATATAACCAACATCAGTACCTAATCTGCAAAAATTAATGCAATTAACGTTAGTATCGCGATCTACCAAAGTTCTTTGTGTAAGGCTATCTCCAACAAAAAAAATACTTTTCCCATCGATTTTTCCATATAAACCCATATGATACTCGGTTTGCCCAGGAAAATGCACAATTTGGAATTCATACTCGTCCCAAAGTAATATTTCTCTGTCTTTTAGACTTCTATGGACTTTGATAGACTGATCAATTAAACAGCCAAGTCTATAATGAGTTGGATTCTCTAATACATCAACCATATTTTCAAGTGCATATACTTTAAGATTGAATTTCTCTTGTAATAAAGGAATTCCTGCAGTATGATCATCATGATAATGAGTAGGTATTACGAAATCAATTTTATTTATATCAAGTGAATTTAAAATGTTATTAAACTCATTTAATCTATAACCAAGAAAATCATCACCAGCAAAATCTATAAGAATACAATTATGACTTTTGCCTTTGATTATAAATGGGGGGCATTCCCCTCTATGAAAAATATGTGGAAACTCTTGATGTAAGTTTACTGGTTTGATTTCTTTCTGTTTCAATTTGTCTGAAATAACATCAATTCCAGAGAATTCTGAACAAAATACCTTTCGAACACGTTTAAATTTTTCTATTAAAATTTTGGTCTCATGCTTTGGATCACGAATAGGATTGCCATGTGAAGGCAACAAAATGTTTGGTTTTCGAGCTAATATCTTCTTAAATGAAATAAGTGAACGTTTAATACCCTCCTCTCCATTATCATTATATATGTATTCAAGATCGTAATAGGTAATTACTTTTCCTCCCGAATGAATTAAATCGCCTGTAAATGCCAAAATTTTTCCTTCATTTTCTAATAAATAAGTTATACTTTCAGTAGTATGGCCACTTGTTTTCATAATTTCAAAATTGTAAGGCCCCCAGTTGAAATTATCACCACTTTTAAAGGTCAAATGTACAGGAATATTATATGTTGAGGCGAAGAAGGTTGGTTTAAAATAATAGAGATCATAATATGATTTAGTTTTCCAGAAATCATCAACATTTTTAAAAAGCTTCTTCTCTTTTGCGGGACAAGCTATTTTAATCCCATGTTCTATAGCAATTCTATCACCGAAACATTGATCTCTATGATAATGAGTATGTAATACATAAATTACTTTTTTGACATTAATTTCTGCGAGGTGATTTAGAATATCTCCTGACCCAAAATCGATAAGGATTGCTTTTTTATCATTTTTTATTATATAAACATTTACGACATCATTAAACAAATAAATATTCTTAACAATTTCTCTAATTTTCATAAATTTATATTGATTTTATAGTTATTTATGGCGTTCTATAGAATAGAAAAAAAATTGAATAGGAATTTCTTGTAAAATTCCTTATATTTTTAGTTGTATCAATCTCTCCCTGTTTCTCTCAACAACATCTGGAGTTAATTTATAATATAACCCAAATACTAAAGCTCCGATCGACATAAGTATCATAGGTATTAATGCAAAATGAACTTGAATTCCAAATACAGCTAGGGGAGTTATATTGTTTGGATCAAATCCTGTAAGTATATGCACCACAGAAAAACTAACTGCTTGGGAAATTAAAGCAGCACGACCGACAAAAGTCTGAATTCCATTGTATATTCCTTCTCTTCGCTGACCACTCTCAATTACAGATTCATCGATAGCATTTGCAAAAATAGGACTCATCATAACCCAGAATCCCCCTTCTCCAGTACCCCAGATAAAAATTGCAATCATCATAATAGTAAAATCCCTAATAAAGAAAAGTATTAAAGTCACAATTGAGAGATAAATGGAAGCAATCAGCATTGTTCGAGCATCATTATTAGTTTTATGAGCAATAAATGACCAAATCGGCATTGAAACGATCATTCCTAAAAGCAAGAATATCATTATAATAATAATATCATCCTCTGTTTTTAGAAGTACGAACTCAGTAACATAAGGAATGGATCCAACCATTAAGCTTACTAAAGATTGATATAGCGTAAATGTGATGATATAGGCCATAAAATTTCTATGTTTTAAGCATCTAACAAATTCTTTGAAAAATGGCTGCTTCTCCATTCCTTCTTCGCAACTTTCTAAATAGCAATCGATACGTACTTGGTCTTCTCGAATTCCAGGGATAGAAAGTATTAATGCAATCATACATATAACAACAACGGCAAATGATTGTATTATATATGATCGAGGGTCTCCAAAATTATAAAAAAAGGGAGGAATAACTGAACCTAAAGCTGTGCCAAGGGCAGCTATAATAGTACTCAACGTAGAAGCATTACGACGCTCACGTGCTGAACGAAATTTATCAGGAAATATAGAATAAAAACTAACATTAAAAATTGAAGCAAAGGTATCATATAAACATGTAGTAAAAACTAACCATGCAAATATAGTCCACATTCCTTCTTCTGGAGTAATTACTGGAGGTGAAAAAATTAAGATGTAGCTAAAAATCCAAGGAATTCCTCCGATAAGAACCCATGGAAAACGTCTTCCCCACTTTTTAGTAAATTTAAATGGGCGATCTGTCAAATACCCAATAAGAGGATCATTAACCGCGTTCCATACTGCAAAAATTATATAACCTAGCATAGCAAGAATGGGGTCTAAGCCTAGTTCTCTTTCATAAAAGAAAAAAACTAAGGAACCAAATGCCATTACAAAGAATTCATTGACGAATTTCCCACATCCAAAGGAAGCCATATTTAATTTCGAATGAGTAATTTCTTGATTTGCATTTTCCATATTTATCACTTATCAATAATGTTTTTGATAATTTTTTAAATAGTTTTAATTGTGACTTAAAATAATTTAAACCTTTATTTTATTTTTAAAGTGCAAATTTAAGATTAATTTTGAATTCCTATGAAAATTTACGTATCTCTAAGTATTTGTGAATAAAATTCTACAATTAAATTAACAATTAGCTCCCCTAATTCTTTTATTACTAATACCTTACCACCGTTTAATCTGCGTAGGGTATTAAAGCATTTCCAATGTCCGCCTATATCATTATCTTTGGTTCCCAGTAATTTTTCATACTTTCCTGCGTGGATTAAAAAACCTCCTAACCCTCCTAAAGGAGGCCATTTTTTTATAGCTGCGTAAAAATCCTTTTCTAATTCTTTATTCATTATTTCAAGTTTTTCTTCATCTAAAACACCTAAAGCTGCTCCTAATGAATGTTCAAAATGACCAGCATGATCAATACTGGTTACAATCTTAATTAAAGTCCTTCTAATTTTCTTTGGGTTTTCTCCTTTAGAAGCAAGTTCTAATGAAAGCTTTTCAATCTCACGTAATGCTTTATCAGCAATTTGATCTGCAAAACCTTCTGTAGTAGAAATAATTAATTTTTCTAGATTTAATTTAGATTGTATTTCTTCAGTATAATCTGCAATCGGGTTATTTCCTCCATGCCCAGAATATATAAAAATCTTTGATGCAGGTAATCCCATCTCTTTATAAAGGTTAATATGGTAATTCAAAAAATCTTTTATTCTTATCACAATCTCCTCAACAGGAATAGTTTTAGGAGACCAATCCTTAGCTATAGGTCCTACATTATCTGTAGACCAAGGAATATGAGCTACATATCTCGCACCAGTTTTGCATGAAATGAGATGAGCTATACGTTGTGCTTGCAAATCATCAATATTTCTAGGTAATGCGTATCCATGCCCCTCCTCAGGATTTCCTATAGAAAAAATAAGCCATGCCCCTTCATGATTACCATATGGACCCCAATCATTCATCTTACCTTCTAGTGAAATATCATTTTTTCTTTCTATCATATTATCCATTTATCTATGAATTTTAAAATAATTTTCTTAAAAAATTAGATTAGTTAATTCCATGCTCGACACTAAAATTAAAAATCTATTAAAGAACTTTAAATTATAAAAACTATCAATAAAATATAATTTTACATTAAAATACAAAAAGGTTATATTATATGCCTGGACCAGGGATGGATCTTATTGGGGAAGAGGAAAAGAAGGCTTTATTGGAAGTGATTGAATCTGGTTATCTATATCGTTATGGAGATATATCCGATCCTAGATTTAAAGCAAAAGTATGGAATTTAGAGCAAGATTTCGCTAAATATGTTGAAACGAATTTTGCTTTAGCAGTTAATTCAGGAACCACCGCTTTGTTAACAGCGCTCTGGGCACTCGAAATAGGTCCTGGAGATGAGGTTATTGTTCCAGGCTATACATTTATTGCAAGTATTACTTCAATAATTTTTGCTCGTGCTATTCCAATCTTGGTTGAAATAGATGATACATTAACTCTTGATCCTGAAGATATTAAAAAAAAAATTACTCCACGTACTAAGGCAATTATGTTAGTACATATGTTAGGAAATCCTGGTAATTTAGACGATATCTCAAAAATTGCCCAAGATAATAATCTATTTTTAATAGAGGATTGTGCTCAAGCATTTGGGGCATCTTATAAGGGTAAGTCAGTAGGAACTTTTGGTCAAATGGGAGCTTTTAGCTTAAATGTATATAAAACAATTACATCGGGAGATGGAGGGATGGTTGTGACTAATGATGAGAAACTTTACAAGCGTGCATTTTCTATCCATGATCAAGGTCATTTGCCTTTACGACAAGGTGTAGAGCAAGGAAAAAGAACAGTCTTAGGTTTAAATTTCCGTATGAATGAACTTACTGCAGCTGTAGCCGGTGCTCAAATTAAAAAAATTAAGATTATAAGAGAAAAACTTCATGAAAATAAGAAAATTGTAAAGGATATATTATCGCAGATTAAAGAAATTAAGTTTAGGAGAATTTTGGATAATAATGGGGATATTGGGACATTATTAACATTTTTTATGCCTAGTATTGAAAGTGCAGAAAATTTGGCTTCGAAATTAGGAGCTACTACTATCGCTAAATCTGGTTGGCACGTTTATAACAATATGGAGCACTTTTTAGGGCAAATGACTGTTACTAATGAAGGTTGCCCTTTTAGCTGTCCCTATTATAAAGGACCTGAAATTAAATATACAAAAGGTATGCTACCTCAAACAGATGATTTACTCCAAAGAGCTATTAATATCAGTGTAGGTGTTTCTGATATAGGCTTAGGTTCAGCATATGGAGTTAATATTTTATATAATAAAGAAGAAATTGAAAGAAAAGCACTTAAATTAGTAGAATTAATAAAAGGGAGCCTCTAGTTTTAAAATAATTTTAGAAAAATAAGCGTATATAAATTCTATCTTAAAATCTATTAACAAATAGAATTAAATATTAAAAACCAAATACTTTTGTAATAAACCTTTTTAACCCAAATTTATTTGATCTCATAAAAAAATCTTATTTTTAGAAATATGGAACTAAATATTAAAAGAACATATTATTATTGGATTATTTGTTCGATTATATTGATTGCTGAGTTTTTCGCAGGTGTGTTTACTACATTAAATGGATTAAGTACGACTAGTATATTTCCTCTTGTCTCATTTATATCTTTAATTGTGCTTCAGATTCTAATTGGATTCAAAATTTTAGAAATAAAAAATTCTTTTAGAAATAAATTCGGCATAACAATTATGTTAATCCTCAATTTAAGCTTTTCTTATATCATCGGCTTTACAATTCCTTTATTAGAGTCAATTAGCAGATATAATTTTGGAATTGTTATGATTCCGTTATTACTAATATTGCATTACATTTTGTTAGATAAAAATGAGAAAGATAATACTAAGATTGAATCAGAAACCTTACAGTTGAATGATAAAAAAATTGAAAATTTGGGAAAGAAACGCCCTATCATTGAATTTGAAAATAAAAAGTTTATTTTTTCTAATAGCTCACTTATTATATTAGCGATTGGTGCCCCACTGCTAGCTTATTTAATCTATTTCTTTTTCGACGCTCAATTTAACTATTGGTTGCATGAAATTGTTGTCAAACAAACAGTCTACTTCTTAAATTTATTATTTAATATGGGTGCAAGTTCAAATTATTACCCAATAGAAAGATATCATTGGAGTTTTGTTATTCCTGAGCACTCCAGTATTTATTTTGAGACTTTCTGCACAGGAATACAAGCTATATGCGTTTTTGCCGGCATTATAATTTGTACACCTCACTCTAAAGATGCTAAAACGAAACGCGACATTATTTGGAGGAAAACAAAGGCACTTATAGTATCTTCAGTAATATTTTATGTTGTAAATATTATTCGTATGCTTATACAAATCTATTTATATTACCTTGGATATCCATGGGAAAGTATTCATGTGTCGATCAGTGCTGCAAGTTCGTTCATAGCGGCGATAATTATACTTTTACTGCATAAATGGATTCCAGAATTTATTATAAGTATTATATATGCAGGGACAGTGATAAAAGAAAAATTTAAAACGTTAAAAAGTAAAGAAGAAGACCATTAAAATTTCTTATAGGAAAAGTATTATTTAAAAAGTTGATTATTGTATTTAATCAACTTTATTTAACCCCTTTAAGTTTAATAGTGAGTTATTGATTATGTTAAATTTTGAAAAAGAACAAAAAGTAGTTGAGATAGATAAGGTAAAAATGGGAGGCCAACCAGGAGAAAATCCTCCCGTTATGATAGGTACTGTATTTTACTCTAGTCATTCTGCCCTTTTAGATGAAAAGACTGGAAAAGTTGATAAAAGTATATTAGAAAAAGAATTAAATGAATTTGTTCAAGTAATCGAAGATACAGGAATGCAAGGAATCATAGATATAGTAGGAGGTTACCCAGAAGCATTATTGAAAGAGTGTGAATATATTTCTGAACTTGTAGATTATCCTTTTTTAGTAGATGGATTAAATGATCAATCAAGAATTCCTGCAATGGAAGGTTTAAAAGATATTGGATTATTAAACCGTGCAATTTTAAACAGTATAGATGAAGCTACCGATGAAACTAACTTAGAAAAGTTAAAAGAAATTGGAGTTAAGTATGCAGTGCTTTTAACTTTTGGAACGAGATATATTTTTCCTCATCAAAAATTAAAATTTTTAAAAGAAATACTAATCCCAAAAACAGAAAAAGCAAATATTAAAGATTATATAGTTGATACAGCAGTTTTAGATTTACCCTCTATTGGGATTAATTTTGAAACAGTAAATCTAATTAAAAGAGAATTGGGAGTACCCGTTGGGTTTGCACCTGCAAATGCTATATATAACTGGGAATTTGTTAAAAGCTATGGAGATGCGGCTAGATGTGGTGCAATTGCTGCACAAATGGCTTATTGTATAAATGCAGGAAGCGATTTCGTATTATTTGGTCCTATTAAGTTTGCTAAATGCGTCATACCAGCAATATCATTAATAGCTGGAATAAATTCCTATTATAGAAAAAGAATTTTAAGAAAAAAAGTAGCAGAAAAAAACCCTTTAACTAAAATCTTTTAAGATATATATCTTAATAGTAAATCTTGTGTAAGATTAAGAAAATCAGGAAGTCTTTCATTTATTTTTTCTTTTTGTGTCTCTTCTTTCATTAAAAATAATATGAACATATCATATTCAGAAACTTTTATTTTTTTAAATAGAATCACTGAATCAGTAACCTTGAAGATTGCCTCATTTTGAGGGATAGCTTTATACTTCGAAAAGATCTTAAATAATATCGCAAATTGAGGAGCAGTAAGTTCAAATATATTTAATATCTCATCATTTTTTTGCAAGTGGGTTATTTTCTTTGATTCTGGAGATGAATAATCCGCTAATACTAAACCATCACTACTTAATAATAAAGTGAGATACGTTTTAGTTTCTTTTGAGAAATTACTTAAATTATGTCTTATCAATTCTCTATTAGGGCTTAATTTAGAAATCCCTGAGCTAAACGCTCTCAATATTGAAAAAACTTCAAATATGCTCGTTATATAAAAATCCGTTTTATTTCCATTACTATTATCAATGATTTGTTTTTTAATATTTTCAATATTCGATTTAATTTCTGGTAAATTTAAAGTGTCGGGATCACCTTTTGATAACACATAAATTATAGGAGTATCTTGATTAAATGATTTTAATACTTTTTTAATATTTTTAAGATAATCAATACTTTCTTCAAACCTAGTTTTATTTCTGATATCAATAAAATAAAACAGTAAATCTGCTTCATATAAATAAATTTGAGCTTTACTTAGATACTTTTTTCTTAAACTTAATTGACCTCCTAGATCCCATAGAAAAATTGTTGCTCCAAGAGCTTCTATAGAAGAGACTTTTGCTCCTTTAGTGGGTTTGAGTCCAATAAGTTTTGAATATTTTCTATCCACAGAGAGTAAAAAAGAGGTCTTTCCTGAGTCATCTAATCCAGCAAATAAAATTTTCATTTTTCTATGGGTTGTAAAGGGCGTAGTTGGACTATTTTCAATCTCAATTAATTTCCCAATAAAGGATTCAAAAAAATGAATTATTTCTTCCTGAGGTTTAAATCCTTGACTTAATTCTTTATCGAATGTTTCAAAAAATTCTGAAGTAACTGATTTTAAGCGTTCCATATTGTTATATAAAAAAGCTCTTTTATTTTCATCAATTAGAATTGAAAATGCTGTTGCTACTGGAAATTCATCTGTATCTCTCTTAATAAAGTGAAAATAGGTTAAAGAAGTTGAGTTAAAATCTGGATATGGTATAACTCCAAAATATCTGTAATTTTCAAGATCCGAATTATTTAAAATAGAGCCATCCCCAATTAATAAAGTAAGGTTTTTAATAGAAATTTGAGTGTAATCTCTTAGTGATAATCTGAGAATATTCTTAGATTCTCCTCTGTTATTAATTTGTTCTAATTCTTTTATACTTAAATAGTTAGGAAAACAATAAATCGGTTGTGGACCTAGGTCTTCATACGAACTAAAGACAAGTCCATTAATAATTGATTTTTCAATCAATGTGTCCATTAGCTAAAGCTCGATTATTTTTTAGGCTAGTATAAAATTATTATAGGAAAAATAATTATTTAATAATTTTATTATAGAATCATTAATGTTAGAAAAAATTGCTAAATGCATTCAACAAAATCAAAACATTATTGAAAAGAAGGAAATTAACCCAATAGTTGATTATATTGATGCCCATTCATTCAAGAGCGCAGCAATCTTTTCAGATATAGGTGAGGATTCTGCAGCTGTTAGAGATACAGATTACTTCATTCTAGTCACGACGGATCGAATTAAGACTTCTTATATTGAAACTTTTCCATATGGTGCAGGATTTAGTTCTATACTTGTTGGAGTTGATGATATCTTTTGCTGTGGTGGAATTCCATTAGCAGCGAGTGTAATTCTATCGTTTAAAGATAAAGATATTGGTCAAAAAATTATTGAAGGAATCTGTGAAGGATCAAATAAATTTAAAATTCCAATTATACGAGGTCATACAAATCCTAATGGACTATCTTATGAATTAAGCTCAACAATGATAGGTAAAATCAAAAAAGGAAATTATATCTCAGCAAAAAACGCCAAATTGAACGATAATATTATTTTAGCTGTTGATTTTGATGGAAAAGTAGCAACAGCAAGCAAATTATATTGGGATACAGTAACTTTTAAAGATTCAGAAACAATATTAAACAAAAGGAAATCTATGAATATAATTGCTGAAAAAAAATTAGCCAATTCATCAAAAGATATCTCTAATGGAGGAATCTTCGGAACTATTCTGCAATTAATAAGGTATTCTCAGGTTGGAGCTAATATTAATATCAATAAGATACAAATTCCTCCAAAATTAATTGAACAAAATTATACTTTAGATATTTATATCAAAATGTATTTAACCACTTCTTATATTTTAACGTCACCAGAAAACAACACTCGAGCTCTAATTAAGTGTTTTGAAGATTTTGGATTAACAGCACATTGTATTGGAAAGATTATTAAAGATAAAAACCTATTAAAAATAAGTGATAGCAAAGAATCTATAGATCTTTTTACAAATAAATAAATTTAAATGATTATAAATGAAAATTTCAGGAATTAAACCTAAGTCTCTTATGCTATTGTTATTTTTTTTAATACCATTTATTTCAAATGTATATATAACTATTGAAAATAATAATTCAACTATTTTTTATAAAAGAGAAGATAATTTAGATATTAGACCTTCTCAATTAGGGGATAACTTCACTATCAATTCTTTTTTTCCTAAAATATTATGGATTGAAGGGCAATTAAAATTAAATATTTCTTCAAATCAAACTGGACAAATTTATTGTCATTTTTCAGAATCAACTGGAAAAGCTGGATTTAATAGTGTCAATATAAGTGTAGATTTAATTGGGAATAATATCTCTCAAACTGTTGAAATTATTAGTAGACCTAGTATTCTTACTTTGCCAGGAATGTATCAATTTATATTAAACATTACGGGACTCCACAATTTTTCCGAGTCTTTTGAGGTAATTTTAATATTGGGTTATGGATTATTAATAATAACATCAATAGTTATTATAGTAAGTCTTATAATTGTTTTAACTCGTCGTAAAACAACTGAAGAAGAAATGAAACTGGCAACTTTTAGTAAACCTGGAAGTATGAGTATAGGTACAGCTCCAGCAGGGAAAATAAAATGTCCTGAATGTCATAAGGCGATAGATGAAGGCTTAACATTTTGCCCCGATTGTGGTGCAAGAATTCCCGAATTTTTGCGTTATAATCCAACTAGTTCTGGAATATAAAAATTTATATTTTTAATTGAATGATTATTATCAATAAGAATGATAAATCTAGAAGTAAAATTACCGGATAGACCTGGAAGTTTAATAGAATTAATTAAACCCATTTCTGAAAATGGGGGTAATATTTATGGAATTTTGCACCACCATGATAAGAAAATTAATAATTTAATTCCCGTTAGTATTACTTTTGAACTAAATAAGGAAATGATGCAGATAAGTTTAAAGAATATAAAAAAGAATTTAAAAGAGAAAGATATAGAAATTAATAGTATTACCTTAGATCCTGAAAGAAGAAACCTAATTGTAATATTGACAGGACACGTTTTCGATACAGATATATTAGACACACTAAAGAGATTAGCTTTAAAAAATATTGTTGTTTCAGAATTACAAGCGAAATTTACTGAACTTGAGGAAGTTAGTAGTGTTAAATTAAAGATAGAATTTCCAGAATCAATAACTAAAACTCAATTATTAGATGAACTTAATCAAATTTGTGAAGAAAAAGATTTATTCTTAATTAGTTCTTAAAAATTTTAAAAAAAAACTGTTAACCATAATAATAAGGAAAGCCCTTGAAGGTTTAAAATTAATTCTGTGGTAATAAAAAACCACAAAATAATATTAAACTTAATATTAAAGATTTTTTTTACAATAATCTGTTTATCCCAAAAGGTTGTATTAATAAATCTTAAGTTTAATTTTTTTCTTTTTATAAAAAATTCCCCTACAGTTAAAATTATTGATGTTACAGTTCCGACTAAAATAGGAAAAACAATTCCTAAAAGAAAAACCGAGTAATTTGAATCAAAAAGATCAAATTTGCTTATATCCATAATATCAAAATAGTAATCCCATAAAATAATAAATGTAATAAAGACAGCTAAAAAGGAGATGATGCCTTTTAGATTTGGCTTAACAAATAGTATGCCAATCATGATTTGTATTGCAATAATAAAAGTTAAAATAATTGAAGTAAGGTGGAGTGAAATAGTAACATAACTTTCGACTCCAAAGAAAAGAATTTTTATATTCGAATCAAAGAACATCAAAGCAAAAACAGAAAATATTATAAATAATAATCCACGCAAACCCGTGAGAAGCCAACAACTATAATATTCCTCTAAAATCTTGTACTTTTTAAACCAAATAAATCCTATCATTATTAGAGTTTGCAATACCCATCCAATTATTATTGTTGATATATTAGGAACCCAAATCATCAATATTCTCATGCTGTTTAATTTTATATTATTATACAATTATCTAAGATATCATTCTCAGCTGAAAAAGATGTTATTTGTATTTGAGAAGATGTGAAGGAGATTTTAGTATAACTTGGTCCCAAAGTAAATGATTCTGTGTAAGGTGTAGTTTTGAAATAGTTAGAACCAAATTGTTGTCCCCCACCACCACCTAAACATATATAGGTCTTATTATTAAAAATAAATCTTTCATAATGATGATGATGGCCATATAAGACCAAGGAAACATTATACTTTTCTACTATTGGAATGATTCTTGAAATTAAATTATCATTATTTCCTTCTGAACTAAAAACTTGTCGATGAAACATTAAAATTCGAAACCGCTTGCTTTGGCCATTAATTAAAGTTTGATTTAGCCAAAGATCATGTTGAATATTTTCTGGTAAATTAATATTTTCATCCTGCGTAGTTGATATCTCCCCTACAATAAATTGCGTATTTGACCAGTTAAAACTATAATAAAACCTATTATTCGTAAAAGTTGCATTAAAGTATTGCTTATAATAATGCTTCGAACCATCAGGGTCATCGCTATGATAAAATCCATCATGATTTCCTAAACATGGAACAAAAAGATACTTTTTCATATAAATTGAACTTTCTTTAAAAAATTGGTTCCAATCCGGTTTATAATCCCAATTTTGACAAAGATCACCAATATTTGCCACAAAACTTATTTGATCGTGTTTAGCAATTGTATTACAAATTCTTTTATGCCATCCAATACCTATAAATTGTTGTGAGTCTGAATATACTATAATGTTAAAATCTGTTACGGTGTTATTCGGAGCAGTTTTAAAAGTAAAAATTTGGCTTCTTAAATTTAGTGAGGGGTGGATTGATCCAACTTGGTAAAAATATTCTGTATCAGGTTGTAGGTTAAGGAGTATAATTTTATGGATTCTAATCAATTTTGAATCTGTAACATTCACATTGAGTGTGTTTTTGCTTATTCCATACCAAACAATAGAATCTTCTAAGTCTTTTGTTTCCCAGGCAATGACTACTTCTGATCTTGGATCATAACCTGAAAATTGAACAAAAGGGTCTTTATTAACTGAAAAAGATAATTGATAAAGATACATACCACCTAGAAATATAAAAAGTGGACTTAGTAATAGGAAAGTTAAAAATATGTTTCCTGTAATTTTAAATATTTGCGGTTTAGTAACTTTAAATAATTTCTTTTTCAAACCACTCATTAAAATGTTTTAAGAAATTTAGATTCTAAATGTTTTTGGTTTAGATCGTTTATTAATTAATAAAAATGTATAATAAAAAAAGTGTAAATTAAACATCAACTTGTACCATTTGTGAATTTTGAAGTTCTGTTTTGGATAATTTACGATTGTCAAATCCAAAATTTAATACTCGAAAACTGATCAAGAAAGGTAATACACTTATTAAGCTCAAAACTAAACCAAAAATAAAATCATAACTAAGAGATAATAGGATACCTCCAATAATAGGACCAAGTATTTGAGACAAATTATCTAACGATGATGTAATACCCATAATCTTACCTTGATTTCTAAAATCTACTGCTCGACTTGTAAATCCAATTGTAATCCCTCTCGAAGTTGCTCCACTAAAACTAATATAAAAGAGTATAATGACCAGCTGCCACACTTCTGATATAAATCCTAAAAGAAGGTAAGCTATTATATAACTTCCTAATCCCAGCATCGCAGTTTTTGGATCACCTAAAAAATTTCTTAGACGACTAAATACAAATGCTCGAAATAGGACTTGAAATATTCCCATTGAAGAAAGAAGTAATCCAATCATTTGTGCGCTTAAATTTAATCTTATAGCACCAAAAAGACTAAAAGTGGTTTGAAATACTCCAGCTGCAATAACTAAGAAAGTATATTGAATTAATAATACAAGAACATGCGTATTCTTCCAAATTGATAAGGATTTTCCATTATTAAGAGTGTTTATATTTTCATAATTAATTGTTGAATCACTTATAAAATATTCTGGTATCCCACCATTAATTTTAAGCGGTAATGATTCTTTTAAGTAAATTGCAGTAAAAGTAAATGTAAATACCGCTAAAATTGTAGCGAGTAGAGCGGGGCCCATGATACCAAAAATAGATAAAGAACCTCCCACTGCCGGTCCAATAAGAAATGCCAATGTGAAGGTTACTCCTATATTTGTCATTTGTTTTGGCCGTTCTTGAGGTGGAACTATGTCACCAATAACGGCTTTTGATATAGGGAATTGCCCACCAAATATTCCATCAATTATACGTGCAAGGAAAAGAGTTTGAATATTTATAGAAAAGGCTAGCACTAAAAACCCAACAATAGTACCCGCTTGAGAAATTAGTAATAATGGTTTTCGACCATATTTATCGCTTAATTTACCTAAAAAAGGACCAAAAAAGAATCCAAATATAGCATTTGAGCTGAGTAAAAGACCTATAACCAATGGTGTTGTATTATATTCTTCCATGAAAAAGGGTAAAAAAGGTAATATTATACTAAATCCTAAAATATCTACAAAAACTGCAATCCAAAGTGGTGTCAAGCGAGGATATTGAAAAGATACTTTTTTCATAATTTCATTTAATAAAAAAGGAGTTAAAAGAATTCTTCTAATATTTTATTCAATCTAAGAATTAAACTCCAATATTAATTCGAAAAAATTAATCATTATCTTTTTTATTATAAATTATTTTACCTAATCTTGAAAACTCAATAAATTCAGAAAAAAATATAAGTTTTATAGTAATATTAAATTAAAATTTTGATAAATCATATCTTTCTTGAAAATATGGAAATAAAAATTGCATTAATAGGAAAAGGAAATGTCGGAACATGCTTTCTGCAATTATTAAATGAAAAAGAAGAGTTTTTTCGAGATCAATTTAATGTACAGATAAAGTTAATTGCTCTTTTTGAGATCGATGGAGCTCTACTTAAAGAAGATGGTTTTATTTTATCAGAGTTAATTGAAATAAAAGATAAATTTAGAACTTTACCTTATTGGAAAAAAAATCTGATGTTTAAGGATATTATATCTTATTTAGATGTTGATATAATAATTGAAACCACACCCACTAACCCTGAAGCAGGAGAGCCAGG
>SMTZ1_10002169_pt1 | contig 36310 bp, 33 predicted proteins | sample DeeMarSWOR136_30_FD_25667 | JGI IMG/M metagenome (IMG submission 25667)
TTTGGTGTTTAGCTTCCGTTCTGGGGCAAGTGCCCGTCGAAGGCAAGAGCAAGAGTCGGGACCGCTCAACGGTACACAATTTTAAACAGGGCAGGAGAGGTTTTGAATTGCCGGCCGAGTGGGCGGCGACATGGTCGAACCCGACATCTGAGCTTAGACCGCTACAGATATTGCACGGAATCCCCGCCAGGCAGGCCACACCGGCCGGAATGAAAACGCTAAAGGAATTGGGGCTGGGAGGAATCGTTTGCAATGTGGATTTTGACAAGTACATGGTTTCGGAGGCGCACTGGGAGACGCTGATTCGAGGAGTGGAGGCTTGTCGAGATGTCGGGCTGATTGTGTGGATATATGATGAGGATGGATATCCGAGCGGGGCAGCGGGAGGACTGGTTCTCAAGCGTAATCCGGATTTCGAGGCGCTTGCGTTGACGTATGACGCGTCGCGTCCCGAGCCGTTAGCGTTACGGCCGGCGTACGAGCATACGCATGCGAGCAACAATTTTTATGCGGCCAGGCGGTATCCTAACCTGATTGACGAGGAAGCGGTTCGGTGCTTCATTGAAACAACGCACGAGGCGTATTGGCGCCGGCTTAAGGGACATTTCGGCAAGACGATTCAAGCGCTGTTTACGGACGAGCCTTCGCTGATGGCGGTGAACATCGGGCCGTTACCTGACGAAGTCAGGAAAAACGTGCGAGTGGTTGATCCGCCGGATGCGAATGTTAAGCCGCTGCCATCGGTGCCCTGGGTGCGGGACCTGCCGATGCAATATCGGCAGCGGTACGGGGAGGATATCCTGGCGGCGCGACGAAGTCTTTTCGGAGGCAGCAGCGAGACAGACCGGCAGGTGCGACGGCAGTTCTGGTCACTAATATCAGACTTAATCGCCGAGCGCTACTTCGGCCGGATTCAAAACTGGGCCCGTGCGCATCGTGTCGCTTCGTCGGGGCATACGCTGTGGGAGGAAACGCCGCTCCACCATGTTCCGCTGGAGGGCAACGCGTTGAAGGTGTTAATGCGGATGGATATGCCGGGGCTGGACATTCTTTCGTCAAATCCGGAGGCAGTGATTCATAGCGGTTGGCTAACGGCAAGCCTTCCAGCCTCGGCGGCGGTTTTTAATGGGGGACGACGGGTGATGACGGAGGTGAGCGATTTTTCGCAGAGAATGTCCAAGAAAGGGCCAGCCTCGCTGGCGGATATGCAGGCAACGGCGGCGTGGCAGGCGGCTCTGGGGGTAACGGAGTTTACGCTGTATTACAATCGCAGCGAGCGGGAGGCCAGGGACTACCGGGCGTACTGCGATTTTATTGGCAGGCTGAATGCATTGCTGCGTGAGGCCCGGCCGGCGCCGCGTGTCCTGCTGTACTATCCGATTTATGACCTCTGGAGCGAGTACCTGCCGATAGCGGGGAAGCTCACTCTGGAATCACAATCGAAGCGAATGCAGCAGCTCGTTAAGTCATTTTTACAAATCGGACAACGGATGGTGAGGAGGCAGATTTCATTCGCTGTGGTTGACCATGAACTGCTTGGGGGTGCCAAAGTTCAGGATGCGGGTACCGTTAGAAATTCTGCAATCGGGGAACATCCTGAAAAAGGGGAGATCTCTAACGGAGCGGTCATGTGGATTGGTAGGCAGTGGTTCAGTACACTCGTGCTACCGGTGGGAGTGGAATTGCCAAAGCTGGCGGAGGAAAAGGTAGACCGGTTCAAAGCGGCCGGTGGACAAGTTTTTCAGGAAAAAGGCTCACGGATGGGAATCGATTTCAATGCTCTGGCCGGAGTCTACGAGAGCGGATTGTTAAGTGTGCCAACCGACCGGGTTGTGGTCGGGCGTTTCGTTCGGGACGGAAGGGAGCTCTTGGCCGTTGTAAACGTGGCTGACAGGCCGTACATCGGCGGGATTGCTGTAAACAAAGGGGAGTCGTGGCTGGTTGAGGGGAGTCGTGGCTGGTTGCGGACCCGGCCAGCGGTCGGATTGAGCCTGCCAAAACCGATGAGGACGGCCGAGTTGCCGTATCACTGCTGTCGCGTGGTATGGTGGTGCTAATCAGTCCTCTGATAAAAACAAAAATGACTGCGCCCTGATAATACTGCTTCGGGCGCTTATGCTATACGGGAAGGCAAATTCGACAAAAGATTATTGCCCTTTCCCTCTCCAAAAAGCTAATATGAGGAAATATGAGGAAATATTGGAAGTGGAAAATGGGGACAGTCGCCTATTTTTCTTGCCTATTTTGCCTTTTTCGTTCTTTTCTTTTTTTGTCTACCAACCGCCAGCGGCCGCACACGCCGGCCGAGCAGCTTCTCAAGCTTGCTCAGGAAGCTATCAGTCCCCAGAGGCTTTCCCGCAACCGACTGTAACTGCTCTAAGTAATCTCGGCATACCTTCCCTAATAATTCAATAATATAAAAATGTCAAAAAATCTTCGGAAAATTTTGCTTGATTTTCTATTGTTTTGTGTGTTTTTTGTGGATTATAATGCATTTTTAGCGTAATGGCTCATTTTCGATGAAGTTAGCTATTCAAACCGACGGGTATGCTCCTCTGCGGGCAAAAAGCTTTATTTTTTAGACACGGATACCCAACTGTAGGGGCACGAATTTACATAGATTAAAATGGCTGGTAAGCGAAAAAAGGTATTTGTTGCGCTTAGCGGTGGAGTTGATAGCTCAACGGCAGCAGCACTACTGCGCCAGAACGGTTTCGACTGCGCAGGGGTGTTTATTGTTACGAATGACGAGAGCCGCGGCTCACAGGCAGATGCGGAAGAAGCTGCCGGTAAATTGGGTATAAAGCTTTACGTGCTTGACCTTCGCAGCGACTTTGAGCGAATTCTTGACTATTTTTGCAGTGAGTACAAGCGAGGCCGGACGCCCAATCCGTGCGTTATCTGCAACAGGTATATTAAATTCGGGAAATTGTGGGATTTTGCACGAGATAACGGAGCGCAGCTTCTTGCCACGGGGCATTATGCAAGGATTATTGAACATAACAATAAAGTGGGGCTGTATGAGGCAGCCAACGGGGCCAAAGACCAGTCTTATGCTTTGGCAATGATTGATAAGGATATATTAGCTTATGTCATTTTCCCGATGGGCGGCTATTCCAAGGAACAAACGCGAGAGATAGCGGCGAAATTCGGGTTAGGCACCGAAAAAAGACGAGAGTCTCAAGAGATATGCTTTATACCCAACGGAGACTGGGGTGGAGTGCTTGAGCGGCGGTGTCCGGAGCTTGTCCGCAAGGGAAATATTGTCGACACAAGCGGCAAAATTCTGGGCGAGCATAATGGCGTGCACAGGTTCACCATCGGCCAACGTCGAGGGCTGCGAGTTGCAATGGGCAAGCCCTACTATGTTATTAAAATTGACGCCGAAAGTAATACGGTTACGCTGGGGGCGAAAGAAGAAGTTATGCAGAGGCAACTTAGGGCGACAGGGGTGAATTGGCTTACGAGTGAGCCGGTGTCGGCCTTTCGGGCAAGGGTGAAAATACGCTACAATGACGGAGGCGTTTCTGCGACGGTTTTTCCGGCTGGGGACGGTGTTTTCGTTGAGTTTGATGAGCCCTTAGCGGCGATAACGCCGGGGCAATTGGCTGTTTTCTACGTTCAGGAAGGAAATAGCAGCAGAGTTGCCGGCGGCGGGTGGATTGAAAGAGTAACTGATTAAGGATTGATTTTTGAATATGGAGGCAAACGATGACATTTTAGAGCTGCTAAAAGAACAAAGAACCGAGGCGGCAAGGGCAGCACGGCGAGGAGTAATATTGCAGCCGGGTGCGATTGGCGATTGTATATTAACTCTGCCGTTAGCTGAGTTTATGAAAAACTGCCTTGGATTGGGCGGGATTGATATTCTCGGTCATACCGAATATATAGGCATTTTGCCGGGCAGGACCTGCGTTGATGGGATTCGTTCCATAGATTCAATGGATTTGCATCGCTTGTTTGCTGAAACAAATGCGTTTGACCTTGTGGACGGTGACCCTTTGATAAACTTTTTTGCCGATTATTCCTGGATAGCCACATTTCTGGGCGAGCCAAACAGCAGTTTTGAACAAAACCTGATATTCACTGCCAATTGCAGCCATAGTGCGGAAGTTATAACACTATCGATGCAGCCGCCAAAAGACTTCGGTGAACATTTAGCCGACTTTTACATACAGCAATTTATCGACCAAAGCGATCTGTCTCTTCAGCCCTGGCGTGTGCGTCGGGGAGACTTTTTAATAAAATCGACCAAAGCGGACGTAAACAGGGGCAGGGAACTGCTGGAAGAAATAGAAGTTGATTTTTCCGAGGAACTTGTGGTAATTCAGCCCGGCAGCGGCGGACAGAATAAATGCTGGCACCTTGATAATTATCTGGCTATAGCCAAAGAGCTTTCTTCCAGAGGCATCGAGGTGATATTCTTGTTGGGGCCGGCCGAGATGGACAGATTCAGCAATGTGACAATAAAGAATATAAAAAGTGCTGCAAGATGCCTGACTGATTTGTCTTTGACGCAGGTTCTGGGGCTTTTGAGCTGTGCAGATGGTTTTGTGGGCAATGACAGCGGTATTACTCATTTGTCGGCGGGATTAGGAGTTAAGACGTTGTGTGTTTTTGGCCCAACGAATCCGGCTGTTTATGGGCCGATCGGGCCGGCTGTAACAGTATTTACAGACAGTACGGCAGCTTTTGTCAAGGAGCCCTCGTCAGCTTTACAGAAGGAGCTTCTGGATGTTTTGATGGCGTGACGTTAGAAATAAGATAGAGCAGCAGAGATTTCGCAGGGTCCCAACGATAATTCGAAAAAACGGCTGTTTTGCCTTATGAGGATTGATTAGTTGTCTCGGTAAGTCGGCTGTTGGTCCTCTGGGGTTGACCACGTCAGCATTATTGTTATAATAGCTCGGCTTGAGCGTTCCCTTCAGATTGCGGGAATGGCCGAAATCAAAAGATACGCTTCTAAAAGGCGTACCAGATGTTAAAGGGTTTCCATTTTGCGTGAACTCAAGATGAGGAGTGCCTTATAGGCACGTAAAATCATATGCAAAAAAGGACATTGGAAGAATTAGCTGTATATGTAGGTGGTCGAGTTGTCGGCGACCCGAACGTAAAAATAAAGTCCGCCTCGACTCTCGGCCGGGCAGGCAAGGGAGATATTAGTTTTCTGGCAAACCGCAAATACGAAAGGCAGCTTCGGACAACCAAGGCAAGCGCGGTAATCGTAGGTAAAGAAACAGCAAATACCTCGGTTCCTCTTCTTGTAGCCGAGGACCCATATTATGCCTTTATGCAGATTATGGTGCTACTGCACGGCCATCGCAAACATAAAAAGGTAGGAATCAGCCCGCGGGCGTCAATCTCGGATATCGCGAAAATTGGTGCAGACTGCCATATTCATGATTTTGTGACGATAGCTGATGAGGCAAAGCTCGGGGACGGTTGCATAATCTATCCCAGCGTGTATATCGGGCAAGGTGTCCAGATTGGCAATGACAGCATAATATATGCCAATGTTACCATTTATGATGGGTGCAAAATAGGCAATCGTGTAATTGTAAATGCAAATTCGACAATCGGCGAAGACGGATTTGGCTACGCCAGCCATAAGGGTATACATCACAAGATACCGCAGATTGGTACTGTGGTCATAGAAGACGATGTGGAAATCGGGGCCTGCTGCGGAATCGAACGAGGGACGCTCGGCGATACCGTCATAGGGCAGGGCAGCAAGCTGGGTGACCTTGTTACGGTGGGACATGGGACAAAAATCGGGGCCCACTGTCTGCTTGTAGCTCAGGTAGGTATTGCCGGCTCGACGACACTCGGTCATCATTGCGTAGTTGGCGGACAGGTCGGTATTGTGGGTCATATCACTATCGGAAACAATGTTACAATTGCAGCTCAAGCAGGTGTTATTAATAACATTCCAGACGGCAAAGTGGTTTTGGGTGCACCCGCAGTCGAGGCAAACCAGGGCAGGCGGGCGTACAGCATGATACAATACCTGCCTGAAATGCGTCAAAATATTCGCAAGCTCGAAAATCAAATCGAAGAAATTGCCTCATCAATCGAATTCGATTTTGAGGAGCCGCCCGAGCAATGAGTTTCGCCGTGTATATTACTTACTGCGTAGAATAGAGACGATACGCAATATGATATACACGGAACGATATACGATATTATGAATGATTCAGATGTGCTTGGCTTGATTGCAGGAGGAGGTAGATTACCATTTTTGGTAGCCTGCGGTGCTAAACAATCGGGATTAAAAGTAATCTGCGTCGGCCTGGCAGAAACGACTGAGCACAAGCTGGCCGATGAAGTTGATGTGTTTTATAGAGTTGGGATTGCTCGGCCCGGGAGCTGGATACGAAAGTTAAGAAAGCACGGCGTCAACAGAACAGTTATGGTCGGGCGGGTTGCCAAATGGCAACTTTTTACACCCTGGCGAATCCTGCGGTATCTGCCCGATTGGCGGGCGTTCAGGATATATTACTGGCGGCTGCGCGGCAAAAACAAACTAACGGATTCGCTTTTGTGTGCCATAGCCGACGAGCTGGCAGCCAGCGGGATAGTATTGGAGAATTCAACGATGTACTGCAAGGAACATCTGGCAACGTCGGGGGTGATGACCAAAACACAACCGCGTCCATCGTTAGAGGGTGACATTGAATTCGGCTGGCAGATAGTTAAAAAGCTCGGTGAACTGGACATAGGGCAGGCAATTGCAGTGAAGGAAAAAGAAGTAATCGCCATCGAAGCGATAGAAGGAACGGCCGAGATGATTGAGCGTGCGGGTCAGTTTTGTAAACGCGGGGGCTGGACGCTTATTAAAACGTCGAAGCCAAACCAGGATATGCGATTTGATGTCCCATGTGTGGGACCTGATACTATTAGAAGTTTATCCGAAAACGGCGGCAAATGCCTGGTTGTTGAAGCAGGCAAGACGATAATTATTGACAAACCGGAAACAATCAAGCTTGCCGACCAATTAGGCATAACTATTCTGGGGCGCTAACATCTTGGACAGCGGTTTTGATAAAATACGACGGAATAACTGCACGTTATTTATCAACAAGAATTTTCGCAATGACAACCTTGAGCAAGCCTTATCAGGCGGTGAAAAAACACTGCAGGAACGTTACGAATTGACGCCTGTCCCCTCGTCGGATAATTCCCGAATACATAAATTCACGGTCAGTTTTGCCGGCGTTGACAGAGAAGTTTATTTTAAGCAATATCTCTGCAGGTCGGTCTGTGATTTTATTAAACATCTTGTGCGTCCCAGCCGTGCCAGGCGAACGTTCAAAGCATCGCTAATTCTGGAGGAAAATGGTTTTGAAGCGCCTGCCGTTGTTGCAATGGGTGAGTACAAAACCAGCTTTTTAGACAGGGAAAATTTTTTAGTAACTCTCGAGGCCGAAAACACGAAACAAATTTGGCAATTTATTCCCGATAACCTGGAAAAGCTCACTAAGAAGCAGTTACAAGACAAACGCGAGCTGATACGAGTATACGGGCAGACAGTCGGCAAAATGCACGCTGCTGGTATTTTTCACGGCGATTTGCACCTCGGCAACGTTTTAGCCCGCAAAGAAGGAGAAAAATGGCGATTTTTTTTTCTCGATAATGAGAGAACACAAAAGTTTTACCGTTTGCCCGCCAGACTCCGTTTGAAAAATCTGGTTCGGTTAAATATATGCGAGGACGGCATCAGCCGCACTGACCGGTTAAGATTCTTCAAAGTTTACCTGCACGAAAATCCCTTAATTGCCCGCAAACAAGCCAAATGGTTAAAAAAAGTAAATTCAAAAACAAAACGCCGTTTGAAAAAAAGGGAATTAAGTCTGATGAATGCAGGCCTTACTAATTTATCTAAGAAACAAACAGGGTATTATGAAGGCAAAAGAAAGGATATGTTAAAATATGTCCCCCAAGGTATAAAAACATCACTGGAGTTTGGATGTGGATTTGGGGAGTTTTCTGCTCTTCTGAAAGAAAGATTTGGCACGAAAAGCTGGGCGGTTGAGATAGAAAAAGCCGCCGCTCAGGAGGCGGCAAAAAAGCTGGACAGAGTAATTAATGCAGATGCTAATGAATCGCTTAATGATATACCGGAAAACTATTTTGATTGTATTATTTTGTTTGATATTTTAGAGCACTTAGTTGACCCGTATTCTTTGTTGTGCGCTCTTAAAACAAAATTAACACATACCGGTGTTATAATCGCTTCAATACCAAATATCAGGTATTATCGCGTTTTTGTTGATTTAGTTTTACATGGTAATTGGGATTATAAAGACCATGGCGTACTGGATAAGAGCCACTTAAGGTTCTTTACCTATAAGAGCATCGCGAAAATGTTCAACCAACTTGATTTTGAACTTTTAGAGTTTGAAGGAATCCACCCTACCTCCAGCCGGACTTTCAGACTGCTGAATACGATTCTGCTGAATGCTCTTTCTGATGTCAGGTATAAGCATTTTGTGGCCGTTGTCAGGCCGAAATAACAAAGAAAATAAGATGGAGCTTTCAATTATCATAGTCAGTTGGAATGTGCGAGACGACCTGGTCAGGTGTCTTAGGTCAATAGAAGAAAACCGTCCTCGTGCAGAGTTTGAGATAATCGTTGTTGATAATGCAAGTTCTGACGGCACAGTAGAAAGCATTAAGCGTGATTTTCCGAAAGTAACTATAATTGCTAATAAGGAGAATCGCGGCTTTGCGGCGGCAAATAACCAGGGTATCAAAAATGCACGAGGCCGGTATTTGCTTTTCTTGAACCCTGACACAATTGTGCACCCGCTCTCACTGGATGTTTTAATGAATTTTATGGATGGAAACAGCAATGCGGGCGCTTGTGGGCCGAAGCTTTTGAATAGAGATGGTACGACGCAGCCATCAACAAGGCGCTTTCCTACTTTCCGGGGGGCTTTGTACCGGCACACGGTCTTGAGGTTTTTGGGAATTTTCAGAAGTGAATACGAGAAATTATTGATGAAAGATTTTAATTATGACGGTCAAGCCGATGTTGACCAGCTTTCCGGAGCAGCTTTAATGGTAAGACGACCTGTAATAAACGAGGTTGGAATTATGGATGAAAACTTCTTTATGTTTTATGAAGAAGTTGATTTATGTTACAGGTTAAAACAGGCCGGCTGGCGTTCAGTATTTATACCGGAAGCAGTTATAACTCATCTAAGTGGCAGGTCTGCAGAAGATATCCCTGTAAAAATACGAATAATGAAGCTCACAAGTATGCTCAAGTTTTTCAGGAAACATCGCGGCAAACTGATTACAGGACTGTTTAGTTGCGTTTTCAAGCCGGCAGTTATTCTGGGGAACATCTGCAACATCGCTATCGGCAGCGTTACTTATATATTTGCGGCTATAACATTAAACAAAAGAATACGCGCAAAAAATGCAGCTAAGGTCAAGAATTCCGCAATATTGGCCGGAAAATATTCCTGGCAGTTATTATTTAAGATGTAAGTTTTTCATTTGCTCGGGGTAAAAACTATCTCGATTCCATAGCACGGAAACATATAGCAAAGATTCTCTTCATAGAATTCCTGTATTGAGCGATGGCAATTAACTACGAGGCCGAAGAGTTTTTTAATTCGCCGTCTAAGCCAAAAAGGAGATGTGAATACAAGTCGTTGGGATACGATTCTTATTCTGATATCCGTATAGAAATTGGGAATCTTTCTTTTTGGCTGATGTTTTGTCTCAACGAAATAATAAAAAGTATATAAGCCAAAAAACATTTTATGTGTGTAGTCTGAGTAGTAATATGGATTGGAAAAATGCGACACAAAAATCTGTGCGGTGCCTTTCTTTTTCAAAACTCTGACAATCTCCCGCATCAAATTCTCAAAATTTTCTATATGTTCAAAAACACTCCTGCCGTTAATCTGGTCAACAGAGTTATCCGGCAAAAAAGCGAGTCCATTTTCCAGGTCAGCCACTATATCAACATTTGGCAAATCCAATTTGTCAACGGTAATTCTGCCCGTTTTTTTCTTCTGGCCGCATCCCAGTTCGACAATTACAGGGGCATCGCTTTTAATCACTTTATCCAAGTCAATTTTGATTACAGGCTCCATATACATACCTGTTAATTAAAGGTGAGTGCAGGACTCACTTCTGAGCATTTTTCAAGCATCCTTTAATCAGGTTGACAAGTTGTTCTCCCAGTACTTTCAAATCAAATTGCTGAACCTCTACCTTTCCGGCCTGGCCCATTTGCTTTCTTAATTGAGAGTCTCTCAGCAGCCGAGAGAGCTTCTCAATCCACTCGGAGCAATCACCCGCAAGAAATCCATTGATTCCTTGTCGAACACACGGAGCATTCACACCACGGCTTGCAATCACTGGTAAGCCTGCGGCTGCATATTGCAAAATCTTAAATCCGCCCGCTTTACCACGCGCAAATCTGTCGTTCGGCAACGGCGCCAGGCCAATGTGGCTTTGGGCTAAATCGACAGCTTGAGTTTCCAAAGACCATTGGTGTTTTTCTACCTCCATATTTTCCAAATCAAAAAACTCATCACACACTATTCTCAAGACGACATTGTCAAAGCGAGAGCCAATTTCCTCAAGGGCAGGTTTGATTTCTGCGAGGTACTTGAGTGTGACGCTGCTGCCAATCCAAACAAGGCGAATTTTCCCGTCATCCGACGAACTGCCAGTCTGTTCGTAATTGCTCACGTTCAGACCGGTTGTAAGCACCTCGACGTTTCTGTTAAAATTCCGCGCATGCTCTGCAAGATATGAATTACCTGCTATAACCATATCAGCTAATTTAACCGTTCTTTGAAAAGAGTTTTGCCGTTTACGGCTTGGCCTGTCCGGTTGCTTATCAGAGTACATTACCGCATCATCAAAATCGTAAATGATTTTTCTGGCGTATCGGCGCAGCCAGAAAGCATCAAGGAAATTCAGACTTTTTTTGTGCAGAAAAACACCGTCAAAATTCGTTGCTTGCCTGAACATCTTTCGACGTGCTAAAGAGCCGGACGGAAAACGGACAATCTCACACTCAATTCCATTATCGCGCAAAATATCCAGGTAAACCGCAATCCGCTGCCTGAAGCTGGCACGAGCGGGATTGTTGGTTAAAACAAGCATTTTCATTTCGCGGCCCTTTTCGTCTCACAATATCTCAAGAAAGCAGCTATAAGGTTTGCGTCCAGGGAGCATCATAAGTACCTGTTTCTATCAGGTCGAGCATATATTTCGCAATTTTTTCACAGTTAAATTCAGTGTGGACGCGCTGCATCCCGGCGTTGGCGATTTTGATTCTTTCGGACTCGTGGTTCAGGTACCAATTTGTCAAATCAAAAAACTCCTCAACGCTGTCAAAATATCTAAGGTGTAAGCCATCTTTAAAAAGTAAATCCGTATCGGGTACTCTCTTTGCCAGCACGAAAGTACCGCATGAAAGATAATGCGTAAGCCTGTCAGAATGATAAAGTCTGACACTATTATCTGCGTTTATAGTTAATCCTATGCGAGCTCCACTGATTGTGTATAAGTAGTTAATACCTCCTATCTCCGGCCGGCCACAGCAACCGTACACCGTACAGTTTTTCATTCGTACGAGGCGAGTGACCAATTCATATCTCATAGCTTCGCCCGGAAAGCGTTTTGGGTTATGCCTTATCTGTCCGGTCCACAAGATATCTGTCTTCCACTCCTGGGAAACTTCGTATCGATGGTCTATATCCGGATCACAAAGATTCGGCATAAAGATACAGAATGGAACACCAGCATCTCTATAGACCTGAAGAAATTCGCCGTCATTCGTCGCTGTTAGTATGTCAATCTTCTTTGCGGCTTCTACCCTGTTTCTTTGCAGTTGCGGCCAAGGATCTCCATCAGCTCCGATAAAGACAGCATTCGGAGCCACTTGTCGCATCTGCTCGATTGTCACAGCATCAAGTGCCCTTACAAAATTCACGTAAATAATGTCAGGCTTATAATTTTTAATTCGAGTAGCGAGAAGTCCATCAACTCGTGATTTGTAAAATCGGGCAGAAAAGGTTTTACCTTTTAAAGGGCTTACCTGCAAAAGAGTATTACAATAGTTAAAAAGGTGAACATCATTACCCAGGCGAATGAAACCTTTAGCCAATTTCGGGGCTTGGTTCAAAAACATTTTTACGGGCTTATAGCTTATGTCTACAACGAAAAAAATACGCTTCGGTTTAGACATTTTAATTTTCCAGTTAATTTGATGAACAGAAATATTTAAATCAAGGCCTATGCGGAACTATATATTATTCATATGACACTCGGATAATAATTTCCCAAAAAATTAAAAATCAAATCTAATATACAGATATCCAAAATTTACCGGTGAATAAAAGCCATACCTATTTTATATTTTTAAACTGTTCTTTTTATGATTTGTCTTTCGTATTCAGGGTCTTGGAGCTTACGAATTTTTCTGCCTTCTTTAATACCATCAACATACTTAAACTCCGGCAGCGGATATGTCACACCTTTTCTCAAAAACCATTCATACTCCAAGTCAAGCTGCCCGATATCGAGCGCCTGATATCCCTGATTGCACAAGTCATAAGCTAAAACAGTCGCCGTTGGCCCAAGCGCAGCTAATACAAGTTTGTCCGGACTAATATCAACAAAAGCAGACAAAATCTCATCGTATTTATCAAACGCACTGCGAGCAGGACAAATAATGCGTGATATTGATTTAGCACCATCTAACAAATTGTTAAACATACCGAATCGCGTTCCAACACCTTCGCATATAACAACATCTCTACCTGCCCAGATCTTCTTAATTTTCTCAAAGTACTCACCGCAATTTTTGTAATGCTCATCCGTTTTGTTATAAGGCATATAAGCTCTTGTAAAAAACGCACTATAATAAATACGGTTCATATCAAAATAAGAATATACCATCTCTCTTTTTTGCGACATCCATTTCCTCCAAAAATTAATCACAGACGGCACGTAATTATCCAAAGAACCAAAACAATCCGGCAAACCAATCAGTAAATTCGAGTTCTCTGATACAATCACTTCTTTTAGACGCTCACTAAGTTTGGGGGAGCGGTTCTGAAAATGAATACGGCTGCCGTCCATAACACTAAATTCTCCATCGCCAAAACGAGATAGAGAACATTTGGCCTGCAAAATCTTATCCAGTGTCTCGTCTGCACTTTTTATTGTTGGTATTTGAACACGGAGACTGCCGTTTGTAATTTTATCATAAATTTCATAAGGTATATTTTCCAACTTGTTTTGAATTTCTTCAAGCTGTTTATGCTTATTACCTGAGCAGAATAGCTTGTTCTTGAAATGCTCTAATTCTTTTTCAACTTTCTTTAACATTATACTTTGACTTAAAATCTAAGACTATAGACTGTTTTTCTGTCATTCTAACTGCGTATATGTATCCTGTACTCATCTTTTTTGATAAAACTTTTGTACGAACGGCAAATCCATTTTTTGTTAGGACACTAACCAGTCCATCGGGCTTATTGAAATGGTACTCCAGAAGAATAACATCTATATTTCCAATCAGCTTTTCCTCATTAAGCCGTTCAAATATCTCGAACTCTGCACCCTCACAATCGCATTTAAGTATTATGTGTTTATTTTTATTTTCTTCTAAAATAGGAGCTATTTCTTTTGCCGCATCCTTGATGACAACCGTTTCTTTTTTTATATTTTTTCCGCCTTTGCAAACATCGTGAGTGGTACTCATACCGCCGGTCGCCTTATCCATATACGGCAGCTCCAGAGTTGTCTCTGTTTTACCAAGACCGAAATTAAAAGCGTTTATCTTTGCGCTCAGATGCGGATTAAGTTCCAGATTTCTTTTTGCCAACTCAAACGTTGGTTTAAACGGTTCGAAAGAATATATTTTTTTTATGTTCGGATATGTAGCAAAAAACAGTGATGCTATACCGCGATTTAGTCCTATATCAATTAAGACCGCATCACAACCAAAATTTAAGGCGTAGTCTTTATTAAGAAATATTTCCTTGGTGATTGCCATTGCTTCAGGCGGCACATTGGAAATATCTATTTTCACACCTTCGGGCGTTGTAAGAATCTCATTGTCTATTTTGCATCCGTGAGCCAAAAGTCTTTTGCGTCGACTTTTGTTGCCGACTAATTTACGTTTAATCTCTCTACGCCACTTTTTTAGAGGTACAAAACAGCACAGGAGATTTACCAGTATTTTCATTGTCAACAAATCTTTTCTGCCATTCTTACGGCATATATGTACCCCGTTTTTGATTTGCGGGAACCGGGTCTTACCTGTAAGGCAAAACCCTTTTCAGTAAGGATATTCACCAACCTGTCAGGGCTTCCAAAGTGGTATTCCATCATAACTACATCTATGCTGCTAATAATGTTTTTTTCATTAAGCCTTTCAAATATCTCAAACTCCGCACCCTCACAATCGCATTTAATGATTATGTGTTTATTTTTATTTTCTTCTAAAATAGAAGCTATTTCTTTGGCCGCATCCTTGATGACGACTGTTTCTTTTTTTACGTGTTTTTCGCCCCGGCAAACATCGTGAGTGGTACTCATACCACCGGTCGCATTAGGCATATACGGCAATTCCAGCGTTATCTCTGCTTTGCCAAGCCCGAAGTTAAAGGCGTTTATTTTTTCACTCAGCTCTGGATTTAGCTTTAGATTTTTCTTTGCCATTTCGAAAGTCGGCTTAAAAGGCTCATAGGCGTATATCCTTTTTATGTTTTCATTGGCTGCAAAAAGTAAAGATGCGGCTGCTCGATTCATCCCTATGTCAATCAGTACGGATTCTTTTTTGATATTCAAATTGTATTCACTTCTTGCAAAAACCACTTTAACGAGATACAGGGGATGGTCTTTAGTGTTGGAAATATCTATATTAACGCCCTGAGGTGTGGTTATAATGTCATCATCTATTTTGAATCCATAATCCAAAAGTTCTCTTCGCTCCTCTTTAATATCTACCAGATTGTATCTGATTTTTTTACGCCATTTTTTTTTAGGTACAAAACAGCACAGGAGATTTACCGGTATTTTCATTATCAACATCAACAAATCCCTTTTGCCTTCCTTACAGCATATATTTACACCATCCTTGATTTTCTTAGACCGATTTTTGTTTGAGCGGCAAAACCGTTTTTCAGCGAGGATATTTACCAACCTACCAGGATTTCCAAAACAACCGTATAGTTTAGCATCTGGCATCAAAAAGTCGTCGGAGTCGATGAAAGTTATAAGTTAGCTTGGCACGTCGGTGTCTTGTCATATTTTCTGGACGACTTTCTTACCTGCCGAACTCTTGCGCTGCAGCGGCGGTCATATTCCACGGCTGCGTTGATAATGTGCGCCAAATCTTTTTCTGTTAACCACCATCCCACGGGGATCGAGACCTGCTCAGAGGTAAACTCATCGACGCCCGGCAGGTCAGCCCTGAAATCTTTGAACATAGTGTGAGTATCATTTCGGGCATGAACTTGCGAGACGGTAATGCCTGCTTCTTTCATATATTCCATAAATTTTTGGCGGTTTTTGACTCTCATAGTATAGAGCCAATAGACGCTGGAGCGATCATTTTTATATCTCAGAGGCCGCATAGCCTTGAGAGCATTGAAAGCTTCGTTATATCGCGCGGCATTAGCGCGATGTTTCTCGATAGTTTTGCCCACGTACTTGAGCTGCTCAAGGCCAATTACCGCCGTTACGTCGTTCATATGGAACTTGTAGCCGTACTCAACGATATCCGCTTCACAGCGGAGGTCCTTGCGTTTGGACTTGCGGTCAATGCCGTACCACCTGAGCAATCTGCCTCTTTCACAATCGGCCCTGGATTTACAGACCAAAGCCCCGCCATCCACAGTTGTCATCTCCTTAATCGCCTGAAAGGAAAAACATACAAAGTCAGAGTGTGAACCGATTAGCTTACCATGATATGTTGAGCTAAAGGCGTGGCAGGCATCTTCAATCAGCTTTATCCCGTGTTCAGCGGCAATGGCGTTCAATTCATCGAGGTCGCAGGGGTATCCGCCCCAATGCACACACATAATAGCCTTTGTTTTGGGTGTGATTTTTCTGGCGACATCCTCCGGGTCGATATTTCCGGTCCAGGGGTCAATGTCAGCCCAGACAATTTTTGCTCCCATAGCAAGGATGGGTTCGTTTGTTGCCGAGCAGGTCATAGCGGTCGAGATGACATCATCACCGCAGCCTACGTTTGCCAGTCTAAGCGCTAACTGCAGGGCGGCGGTTCCGTTATTCAGTGCCAGGACGTTATTATTGCCGAACCATGGGCCGAGCTGACGCTCAAATTCCTCCACTCTCGGGCCTTCGCCTATGTAGCCGCTCAACAGGACCTTGCGCAAAGGCTCCATTACGCTTTCGGGCATAAAGACTTTAAAGAGGGGAATATTCTTTCCCTCGCCGGACAGCAGTTTTTTTACCGATTCGTCAACGCTCTGTGTAGATTTATCAACACTCTGCATACTAATAGTGCTCCCTATTCTATAAACCTGCCAAATTGATTCTTAGCTATCCAATGAATTATCCGTAAGTATGTTCTGAATTATCTCTGAGGACATTATTTTGTCAATAATTCGATTGCATTTTTTAACTGTCCTTTTCTGCAGGGGAAACTCCTGCGGGTTTACAGCCTGTGTAGCATGAGCAAGATGTATAATATATTTGCCCATTATCGAGACCGGCAGTTCAACGGTCTTGTAACCGCGGTCAAGGAGTTCAAAATAGAGCTTTTGGCCTGTTGTCAGGCCCTGGTCTCTGCCCATCAAAAACGACAGGTTCTCCCGGCGTAAGACGTCCGTTCGATAAATACAACATATTGTACGATTGTGATAACGGAATCTGCTGATAGAGCCCGGTTTTTGAAGGATTTTGCGTTTGAAGGCTTGAAAATCAGTTGCTTTCTTGAGGACGATTCGCCATCTCTGCGTCAATTCGATTTTGTCGGAACCAACACAGGCAATATTTTCGTCATTTCCGAAGTAGCTAATCAACTCTGCGAGCCAGTTGTCCTTCTGGACAAAGGTATCGGTGTGCATAGAGATATAAAATTCGGTGTTGCAATTCTGAAGACCAAGGTCCAGTGCTGCACCTTCATCATAACTGCCGCGCCGCTCACCGGCCTTATGACGGCGCTCAATTAAACGTATCCAGCTTAAGCGTTTAAGATACTCCAGGGATTCATCCTTCGAATCGTTGTCGACAACGATGACCTCGTATGGATACTTCGTGAACTTGCGGATGCTTCGCAGGCAAAGCCTTGTGAATTCAAGGGTTTTATAATTTACAACACATATTGTTGCTTTTAGTACGTTTGCCATTGATAGGATTTGCCTTTGGCTCTTTTATCGATTTGAATACATAGAGTCGTAATATTTCTGGTATTCGCCGGAGACGACGTTGTCCAGCCATTTTTGACTCTGCAGGTACCAGTCGATGGTTTTGTTAATACCTTGCTCAAAGCTGACGGAGGGTCGCCAATTCAGGTCTTTAATTATTTTGCTTGCGTCAATGGCGTATCGCCTGTCGTGTCCCGGCCTGTCGGTAACATGCTTAATCAGTGATTTTGGTTTGCTCAGGCGGTTAAGTATCAGTTCAATGACTTGTAGATTTGTCTTTTCATTACAGCCACCGATGTTATAAATCTCGCCGGGCGGCGCTTCAGTTAAGACCTTCCATATAGCTGTGCAATGGTCGTATACATACAGCCAATCCCGCACATATAATCCGTCACCATAAACGGGTAATTCTTTATCATTGAGAGCATTGTTAATCATTAGAGGGATTAATTTTTCCGGGAACTGGTACGGCCCATAATTATTTGAGCATCTGGTGATGTTACATTTTACCGCCCAGGTATGGCCGAAAGCTTTTACCAGATGGTCTGCCGCGGCTTTACTGGCCGAATACGGCGAATTCGGACTCAGGGGTGTTTGTTCGGTAAATTTGCCCTCCGGACCGAGCGAGCCATACACTTCATCCGTCGAAACTTGAATGAACCGCTCTAACTTTTTATCACGGGCGGCTTCGAGCAGGGTCAACGTGCCGGTAACATTGGTTTTAATAAAAACCTTCGGCTCGTTGATTGAACGGTCCACGTGGCTCTCGGCGGCAAAGTTAATAATCGTTTCTATCCGGTACTGCTCGACGATTTTTTCTATCAAAGCCCCATCGCAAATATCACCTTTGATAAATTTGTGGTTAGGGTGGTTCTCAAAACCGGCGAGGTTTTCAAGATTGCCGGCATAAGTAAGTTTGTCAAGATTAACTACGAAGCAATCCTTGTGCTCAGAAAGAACCATCCGCACGAAATTGCTTCCTATAAATCCCGCACCGCCTGTGACCAGAACTTTTCTCATAAGTGCCCCAAAAAATATTCTAATGACACCTGCCAGGATTCGATTGGCTCACCGAGCAAGGCCTTAATTTTGCTGCAATCGAACCGGCTGTTTAACGGCCTTACAACAGCACTGATGTAATCGCTGGTTTTGCAGCTACTTAAGTCGACTGACATATTGAGCTTATCAAAAATGAATTTTGCCATTTCAAAACGGCTAACATAGCCGGCACTTGCAAAATGAAATAAGCCCTCAGGTTTTATCCGCAGCAACCTGCAAATCACTTTAGCAACCTGGGTTGTAGCTGTTGGTGAACCTACCTGGTCATCAACAACCTTTAGCTGCTTGTCGGTCTCTGCTTTTTTCAGGAGTTTGGTTACGAAATTATTGCCGTGCAAACCATAGGTCCATTCGAGACGCATTATACAATAGCGGCAGCGGCTTTCAACTAAAAGCTGCTCACCAGCCAGTTTACTTCTGCCATAAGCATTTACCGGGTTTGGCGTGTCGGCCTCAAGGTAAGGTCTTTCAGATTTGCCATCAAAGACAAAATCAGTGCTGATATGCAAGATCCATATATTATCCTGTCTTGCACGAGCACCCAAACGCCCTACCGCGGCGGCGTTGACCTGGTATGCCAGATTGGCTTCACGTTCGGCCTTTTCAACATCCGTATAAGCAGCACAATTGATTATCGCTTTAGCATCCCTGAGGGCTTTACCGAGATGCTGCTCGTTTGTGATGTCAAATTCCGGCAGGTCATAGACTTCAAAATTAATACCCTGCTTTTTGCATTCGCGCGCCAAATCCGTGCCGAGCATACCCTTGCCGCCGAGGATTGCAATTGTGTCTTCAGCCATCTTTGCGAGTCCAGTCGTATGGGATGTCATTGTCGTGCGGATGTGTGCGGAACTCATCGGGGTCGGTGTAGTTGTACATTTCTGAGACGATGTTTACTATGTAGGCTTCTGTCCGGCTGACGCACATCCAGCCGTGCTGCACGCCCGGCGGTATCCTAACCAGGCCGGGACAATGGTCGCCAAGGTAAAGCTCATTGACTGTTCCGTGTGTAGGCGAATCTTTACGCTGGTCGTAGAGGGCGATTTTTACCATCCCTTTGATGACGTAAAAATGGTCTGTCTGTTTTTTATGATAATGCCAGGCCTTGACGACGCCGGGGTAGGTGGTGGTGAAATAGACCTGGCCGAATTTTTCAAACCAGGGGTCGTCAGCCCGCATTATCTCTCCGAGCCGGCCGCGCTCATCCGACAATACCTTCGCCCGCCGGGCCTCTACACCATCGATAAGCTTTCCTGAACTGCGTATAATCAGCCCTTCATCTGCAAAAACCATCTTTAACGCCGATACTTTTTTTGCCATTGTCGTGGCTCCTTATTTTCGCATGAACGAGACCCTTCGCTGCGCTCTGGGTGACAAGCGGGTCATTGCGGCGGCTCCTTTACAACCAACTCGTTGACTCTACTTAGGGATTCAAACGTCCCTGCATCACTCCACCAGCCTTCGAGAATGTCGAAAGCCAGCTCGCCTTTCTCTATGTAAGCATTATTCACATCGGTAATCTCAAGCTCTCCACGAGCTGACGGTTTGAGTGTTCGTATAATATCAAACACCAAGGCGTCATAAAAATAGATGCCGGTTATAGCATAATCCGACCTGGGATTTTGCGGTTTTTCCTCTATTTTGATAACGCGATTATCCGATATCTCGGCGACCCCGAAACGCCGAGGGTCTTCGACCTGTTTTAGAAGCACCCTTGCCCCTTTTTCTTGAGCTTTGAAACGGTCGATATATTTTTTCAGGCCTTCCCTGAAGATATTATCGCCGAGAATGACAGCCAACAGGTTTCCATACGAAAAGTCTTCAGCAAGGGCCAATGCCTGTGCGATACCGCCAGCCTCATCCTGGACTTTATAAGTAAACCGGCAGCCGAACGCCTTTCCGGAGCCCAGCAGGTTTACAACATCGCCCATATGTTCAATTCCGGTTACTATCAGGACTTCCTCAATGCCTGCAGAGACAAGCTTTTCAATGGGGTAATAAATCATAGGTTTATGCCCGATAGGCAGCAAATGTTTGTTTGTTACCTTGGTCAAAGGCATCAGACGTGAGCCTGTCCCCCCCGCCAGCACGACACCTTTCATACTCACAATAACTCCTTTCGAGAGTAAACAGAGGCAATGAAATTTTTAAACTCGTTTAAACAACAGTTGAAACAACAGTCGGCAAAGTTAAAACTGCTTCAGGAATCGCAGGTCATTTTCAAAAAACAGGCGAATATCCGTAACGCCGTATTTTCGCATAGCAAGCCGCTCTATCCCGAATCCGAAAGCCCAGCCGGTATACTTTTCGCTGTCTATTCCAACGGCGTCGAAAACACTTGGGTCAACCATACCACAACCACCCATCTCCACCCAGTTTTCCTTACCGGTCTTATCGGCGAGAAGTAAATCAACTTCGGCGCTGGGCTCTGTAAACGGGAAAAAGCTCGGCCGAAATCGCCATTTCGTATCGGGGCCAAAGAAGGCATAAATAAATTGGGCAATCGTGGTTTTCATATCCACCATACTAACATCCTTGTCAACAACCAGTGCCTCAAGCTGATGAAACATATACATATGTGTAGCATCAACAGTGTCCGGCCGATAGACGCGTCCCGGCGCAACAATTCGAATGGGCGGTTTGGTGTGCTCCATAATGCGGATCTGAACCGGGGATGTATGGCTACGCAAAAGGACGTTGTCGTCGATGTAAAAGCAATCAAAGGGATCCCTTGCGGGGTGGTCGGGGCCGATATTGAGCGCGACGAAATTGTGCCACTCGTCTTCGACTACAGGGCCATAGGCCACTGCGAAGCCCATTCGACCGAATATCTCCAGCAACTCATTTAAGGTCTGGGTAATAACATGGGTTTTGCCGACGTTAACAGCTATGCCTGGCAGCGTAACATCTATCAACTCGCCCGTTTGTTCCTGCGATTTCAATAAAGTGTTTTTTAGCTGGTCAAATGCTCTGGTAACATCTTTTTTTATTTTGTTTGCGAGCTGGCCTGCGCGGGGCTTTTGTGCGGGGGACAACTTGCCAATCCGGCCAAGCATCTGGGTAATTTTGCCTTTTCGACCTAAGTATTTTATACGGAAATCTTCCAGAGTTGTTATGTCAGTGACTTTCTTTAAGTCAGCAAGGGCATCTTTGCCTACTTTTTTGAATTGCTCAAGCATTGAAACTCCGGTGTTTGTTTACCAATCCCGATTTCATCTGGATGCTTACTCAGGCGATTGCGGCTCTGGCAGCGGCAACGATGACATCGAAGCCCTCCGGGTCGGCAATAGCGATTTCGCTGAGTACTTTTCGGTTCAGTTGAATGTCAGCTTTTTTGCAGCCGTCGATGAACTGGTTATATCTTATGCCCCTTCGGGCGTTGACCGCCGCCCGTACGGCAGCTTCTGTTGCCCGGCGATACAGGTGACCTGCAGGATCGCGATGTCCCTTTACCCTTTTGAGGATTCGTTTCTTTGCCTGGTGTCTTGCAGCACCTTTTCTAATTCTTGGCATATCAGCATTCCTTTGAGAATTTTTGCTTCTTTAAGCCTGCTGGCGGCAGCTGATTTATAGCCGAGAAGCAAGCCTGGAACTGTTAAAGCAATTCCACATTGTTGGTATCTATTTGCCGAGTCGGTTTATGGCTTTTTTAGCGGTTGCACCGGTCATAAAAGCTGAGCCTGCTACTCGCCGTCGTCGCTTGGCGTTTTTGCCGCTCATAAGGTGGCTGCCGCCGGCGCGCTTGTGTCTGAGTTTGCCGCTGGCTGTAATCTTGATTCTTTTGCTCAAGCCCTTATGGGTTTTCTGTTTTGGCATTTTAAAATTTCTTCAAAAAGATATAAAATTCCTTGAAGAACACAAAATCCTTCAACTAAATATTTGAAAAACTGAAAGATTTAAAATTCTTTCAAAAGAATCCATCTAAAACATTCGAACGAATTCTCCCTTTTCACCCCCGCACGCCGGGGCAAAATGGAGCCCGAAAATATAAACTTTTAGTTTATATTATTTGCATCTACCGGTCAATGCCATAAGATGCAAATTTTCTAAAAAATGAAATCACTTCGTATTTTATTCGCAAATCGTCCATTTTTCAGCAGCGCACAATGGCAAATTTTGCACCTCGTATATCAAGAATCAACCCCGAATTCACACTTTACGAGATACGAATTATTTCGGCACGAGTAACAAAGTCATACGCCTTCCAGCCATTCTGCCCGGCCATTCGACCCTGGCCAAATCCTGAAAAGATTCAGCAATCTGCTCCAGCACTGTATAGCCCTGGTCTTTGTGCAGCATCTGGCGTCCGCGGAAGAACATCGTGAACTGCACCTTGTGACCCTTTTCCAGAAATTCACGGGCGTGATTGAGCTTAATATCCAAGTCGTGTTTGTCGGTTTCGGGCCTGAGCCTGATTTCCTTCAGCGCTGCAGCATGGCGCTGGCTTTTTTTATGCGCCTCGCGAATCTTACGCTTTTGCTGATACAGCCACTTACCGTAATCCATTATCCGGCAAACCGGCGGATTGCTTGTGGGGGCAACTTCCACAAGGTCTAAACCGACCTCACGGGCTCTGCTCATAGCTTCGTGCGTGTCTATGATTCCTACTTGATTGTTTGATTCGTCGATTAACCGAACCTTCTCAGCCCGAATTCCCCCATTTACCCTTAAACCTCGTTTACTTATTGTGCACCACCTTACCTTTCTAAGAAAGAACCAAAATAAATGATTATCGACAATTTTTATTGCTCCCTGCCAGCAACAGGCAGAGGTACTTTTACAATTATCAATTATCAATTTCAAATGCTAAATCTATTGTTTTATCGGCAATTTTGCGTTTTGCCATTCTTAAAAACTCGTCAATCTCCATTGTTCTGGTTTCTTTATCTCCTCGCATTCTCACGTTGACGGTATTGGACCGGGACTCTTTCGGGCCAACTACCAACATACAGGTTAACTTTTCGCTATGGGCTTTGGCGATTTTAGCACTTATTTTTTCGTTCGATAGGTCGCAAGTGCATCGCAATTGTGCGTCTTTTAGCTTATCTTCGACGATTTTGGCGTAATCATTGCTTTTTTCACTTATAGGCAGGATTCTTACCTGCTCGGGCGACAGCCAAAGAGGCAGATTGCCACCATAGTGTTCTATAAGAATGCCGATAAAGCGCTCGAAAGAGCCGAGCACCGCCCTGTGAATCATAACCGGCGTTTTCTCGGTGTTGTCCTTGTCGGTATAAACCAGGCCGAAGCGTTCCGGCATCCAGAAATCCAGTTGAATTGTGCCGAGCTGCCAGGACCTCTTCAGGCAATCCCTTATGTGAAAATCTATCTTGGGCCCGTAAAACGCACCATCGCCCTCGTTGATTTTGTATTCAATTGTTCTGCGTCCGAGGGCGTTTTTAAGGGCATTTGTAGCAACATCCCAAATCTCATCCGAACCTATGTGTTTTTCGGGCTTGGTGGACAGCTCAATGTGGTAATCTTCGAACCCGAATGCTTTATATATCTCGAATGTAAGGTCGATGACTCCTATTATTTCGGACTCTATCTGCTCGGGGATACAGAAAATATGGGCATCATCCTGGGTGAACTGTCTTACCCTGAAAAGCCCGTGCATAACACCGCTGGCCTCGTGTCGATGCACCAGGCCAAGTTCGGCAACACGCAGCGGAAACTCGCGATATGAATGTTGTCGGGTTTTATAAACCAAACATCCGCCCGGACAATTCATCGGCTTTATCGCATAGCTGGTGTCGTCGAAAGTGGTAAAGTACATATTCTCTTTGTAATTGTCCCAATGTCCGCTCCTGTGCCACAGCTCTTCGTTAAGAATAATAGGTGTTTGAATTTCCTGATAGCCGTATTTATGGTGAACACCACGCCAGAAGTCCACTATGGTGTTCCAGATAATCATTCCTTTGGCGTGTATGAATGCAAAGCCGGGGCCGGCCTCATTGAAACTAAATAAATCCAACTGCCTGCCCAAGAGACGGTGGTCGCGTTTTTTTGCCTCTTCCAATCTGTGGAGGTGTTCGTCAAGCTCTCTTTTGCTCGGCCAGGCGGTGCCATAGATCCGCTGGAGCATTTTTTGTGTCGGGTCGCCGTGCCAATAGGCCCCGGCTACGGACATAATCTTAAAGCTTCCGACTCTGCCGGTGCTGGGCAAATGCGGTCCCCGGCACAAATCCTCAAAGCCATCTCCGTGTGAATAGAAGCTGATAACATCACTTTCAGCATACTTTATATTGTCGGTTTTATATTTGTCTCCAGCCAATTTTGCCAGTGCTTCCGTCTTGACCATTTCCTTTCGAATAAAAGGTTTGTCGGCCCTGATGATTTCTCGCATCTTGTCCTCTATACGTTCGAAATCGTCCGGGCGAATCGGCTCATCAAGGTCAACGTCGTAGTAAAATCCGTCTTCAACGGTTGGTCCATAGACCAGCTTCGTGTCCGGCCAGATAGTGCATATCGCCTCGGCCATTATGTGTGCGCAGCTATGCCGCATTATTTCAAGGCCTTCGTCATCTTTGAGGGTGATGATTTGCGCGTCGGCATCACCATTTATAGGGGTGGATAAGTCTACCAATTGCCCATTTATTCGCGCTGCTACGGCTGCTTTTGCCAGTCCCGGCCCAATTTGTTCTGCCAATTGCTTTACGGTTATGCCGTCAGAAGTTTCTAATGTGCTGCCATCCGCCAGTGCTACTTTTGCCATAAATTCGTCCGATATTACCAATCAATTCCATCGACTACTAAGTATTGATTATTGAATTATAAATTGTCAATTGTCAATTGTCAATTATAGTCAGATTTTATTTGTTGCTATATACTGCTTTTTCCTGTATAATAAAGGGGATTTCGCTTTGCGGCTTTTTTACGGGGCCCCGGCAAAACGGGAGCCCAATAGTTGAGGCGAGGCTTAATTAACGGTGAGGAAGGTATGATGGATGTAAATTTGGTTCTACTCAAAAAGAACAACTCACAGAAAGCGTTCTCTCTGTCGAGCGGCGTCACGGTGATTGGCCGGCGCCACGATTGCGATCTCCAGATTCCCCTTAAGTCGGTTTCCAGAAGACACTGCCAACTCAACGGTGATGAAGGAGTATTGAAAATTCGCGACCTGGGCTCGCGTAACGGCACTTACCTTAACGGTAAGCGTATAGATGAGGCAGTGGTTCGACCGGGCGATTATATCGAAGTAGGCCCTCTAAAATTTGTACTTCAGATTGATGGAGAGCCCAAAGACATCAGACAACCTGAGTTGGCCGCACAAGCCTTGTCGAAAGAGAGGACACCAACAGGCGATTCAGCAGCCGATGACTTTGAGTCATTTATAGAACTGGATGAGCTTGACTCATTAGAGGATGAGTCCGATTCATTACTTGATGAGCTCGACTCATTAGACGAAATTAATTCTACTTAATTTGCTGCATCATTTTACAGACTTACCCGGCTGTGATTTTCTAAATCAGCGGTTACAGATTTTTTTGCAAAAACGCAAAAAAACTGTATTATGTAAGCAATTCGGATATTAGGATGATTAGATAACCGCAGCTATTTTACCAGTTGTCCGTCGCCCCTGCATTATCCTGAAACACCCTGCGATAAGGAGGTTTTGCTATGAAGCCGAAAATCTTAATAATCGGTACGTTAATTATTGTAAGCTGCCTTATTGCCTGCAGTTCAGCTTCACAAAAGGCAAACACCGTTAGGTGGAAACACCTCTCGACGGTAAAGGGAGACCTCCCTGTACCTAACTCCGGAAACCAGCAGACTTCGAGTCTTGTGCTGGATGTTGATAAAGACGGCATCAATGATTTTGTCATCACCGAGCGCACTAAATCGCCGTCGGTTGTCTGGTATCGTCGCTGTTCAGACGGATGGACAAAATTCGTGGTCGATAATGAAGCCCTGCATATTGAAGCGGGAGCGGACTTCTATGATATCGACGCGGACGGAGACCAGGACATAGTCTTTGGAGGCGACTCGCAGAGTAACAGAGTCTGGTGGTGGGAAAATCCATACCCGAAGTATAGTCCCAAAACACCCTGGAAGCGTCGCGAAATCAAAAATTTTGGCGGGCAAAAACACCACGACCAAATATTCGGCGACTTTGACGGTGACGGACGAACGGAACTTGTATTCTGGAACCAGGGTGCCTGTAAACTATATATCGCCGAAATTCCAAAAAATCCCAAGAAAGCTAAATCCTGGCAGTGCACAGAGATTTATTCCTGGAGCAATGCCGGTGAAGTGAAGCAGCGGGGAAGATATCCCGGGTTTAAGGCAGTCAACGAACATGAGGGATTAGCCAAGGCGGATATTGACGGCGACGGCAAGCTTGACATAGTTGGCGGCGGCCGCTGGTTCAAACATAACGGAGGAACCAGCTATACGTCAAATATTATTGATGACAGCTACGCATTCACGCGTTCAGCGGCCGGACAGTTGATTAAGGGCGGTCGGCCGGAAGTCGTCCTGGTCGTCGGAGACGGTTGGGCGCCATTGATGATGTACGAATGGAAAAAAGGAACCTGGGCCAGTAAAAAATTGATTGAAGAGGTGGACTGCGGCCACTCATTAGCGCTCATTGATTTTAACGGGGATGGCAATCTTGACATCTGGGTCGCGGAAATGCGCTTGAGCGGTAAAAATCCGGATGCCAAAAACTTGATTTTACTGGGCAACGGCAAAGGCAATTTTGAAACGCTACTGGCTTCAAGCGGAATTGCTTTACACGAGTCCAGGATTGCCGACCTGGATGGAGATGGTGATTATGACATCTTGGGAAAACCTTACGGCTGGGAAACACCGCGATTAGACATCTGGCTCAATGAAAATAAACCACGATAGAAAACTTGGGTGGGCTTAGACCTTATGCTCGTTATGTATTGTTTACCACGCCGGAGGGCAGGGAACTCTTTCTGGTGAAGATATTTTGTGCGGTTTCCAATTTTGCATGGGCCCCAGTGTATGCTTTTTTACAAAGTGTGGACCCGACTTATTGCAGGGACCCCTGGAACAATAATTTGATAAGTTTATCGTGCTGTGAGAAATCAGGGACAATAATATGCGCGCCGGCTTTGACGAGGCGTGTGCGTTTTTCGATGTTCAGGCCGTGCCTTTGAATTTCATCGCTTGCGATGCCAATGGCAAGCCCATCACGTTTTCGGCATTCCCGCATCTCAACGGGACCATCGCCGAAGACAGCGAGCTGTGGACCCTGCAGATTATTTTCGGTCATTATTCTCTCGATGACCATCTTCTTGGAATACCTGGTGACATCACCCAGCCCGCCGTATATCCCGCCGTCGAAAAGCCCTGCGTAACCAAGCGCTTCGGATTCGGCAATCACATCCTGGCGGTCCGTTCCACTTGCCAGATAAAGTTTTATTCCCTTTTGACGCAGGGCCTTTAGCAGCGCCAATGCCCCTTTGATTGTGTAGTCATTGATGCCGAGTTCGCCGTGTTTGAATTTTTCAATTCGCTGGTTGACGAGCTCCATAAGGTGCTGGTTGTAAATTTCCTTGTAGCCGAATTTGTCGAGGATTCTATCAGGCCCGACAACGCCAAATTCCCTGACCATTTCGACGAGAGCTTCCATCTGCACAATTGTCTGAATGCCGGTTGATTTGTCGATGTAATCGGCGACACGGTTTCGCACCTTATGGTAAAGGGTTTCGTCGGCGGTTTCATATTTATCTCCGAGAATGGCCTTAATCATCACAGGGGCCATTATTTGTTCCCAGCCCTGCCTTAGGGTGCTTATGGTTCCATCGTTATCAAATACGGCGTGTTTCATTTGCCCGAGCGGTATTGATTCGCAGCAAAGTTCTATTTCCGTCTCGTCGAGATAACGTGCTCGCCTTCGGTCGGAAGCAAGCTCCGGTTGGTAGATATAGTCGGCGTCCTTACCAACTTCGAGGATTTCCGCACCTGAAGCCGTGCCGGTCTGGAATAATTTTTGTGTAGTAACAGCAGCGGCAAAGTTTGCGAACTCAGCCGCCTCAGCGGGCCGAACACCTGCACCCAGACATAAAGCCAATGCGCTTGTTACCGTGTCACCGGCTCCGACCGTATCGAGCTTCTTCATCAATTGAATACCCCCAACTTCGTGGATGCCTTCGGAATCAGCGGTTACGATGCCTCGTGGACCTCTGGTTACAAATACAGGCTTGCCGGCGCGTTGAAAAAGATTTTGGGCGTATCTCCTCACATCGGCTGACGTGAGGACATCGTCTGATTTAACATCGACATTGTTTAGCCGGGCTGCTTCCAAATCATTTGTCTTGCGATAGATGTGCCTGAATTTATGGCCGTAGTGCCGGGAATCGAGCAGAACTATCCTGTCGTTAAACTGTCCGAAGAGGTCGTTGGCGCGGTCTATGAAAGATTCGTTTGTGATGCTGCCGGGGACTTGTTGATTAAATATCAGCGCATCTGCATTTTGCAAGGCACTACGGATACCGTTTAGCAAGGCCTTATCGGTTGCCTCGTTTCGTTCATTGAAAAAACCGAAGTCGATGCGGGGATTTTCGCTGCCCTCAAGGTATGGTTTGCCGAATGTTACGGTATCGAAATTTTCCTTCTGAACCACCAGATAAGTTGTATCGACTCCCAAATCGTGAAGCTGGCGTGTCAGCTCCCTGCCGAAGATGTCATCTCCAATAGCACCTATGACCTGGATAGCTGCCGGCTCAAGGGCGGCAAGATTTGCGACAACATTTGACGCCCCGCCGAGGGAATAGTAATGCTTACCGACCGCTCGGCCCTGCAGACCGGTTTCAGCAGATAATTCGGAGCCGCGGGGGTCGAGCAGCCAGTAGGCGTCAAGACAAAAATCTCCATAGACCGCTATTTTTACTTTTTTAATCCGAGTTAGGATTTCATTGATGCGTTCTTCCTTCATAGTTTAATACCTTCGAGTCGCAACTTAGTGTTGCCATTTTTCCATAATCTTTTTATAGAGCAATGGAAATGTTTGTTTTTGGTCTGCCTCTATATAAAGGCCTCTGCCGGCAAAGGCCCGGGGGATTCGAGTTACAATGCTCTTTTGGTCGCGGAAGTAATAGCCCTGAGAAGATTCGTCGGTCATCTGAGCAGGCTCATGGCGGCGGAGGTCAAAGTCGGCTGTTAAGATGTTATTTGGAGCTTTTCCAGTGTTGGCAGCCATTGAGACGGCTTTTAGTAGGACTTCCGGGCCGGTTACTGCGCTGCCAATGTTTAATATCACGCCGCCGTCTGTAAATTTGGTTATTTCGCTTGTGTAGATAAGAAAATCTCGGCCGGAGCAGCCGCCTTTGGCCTGGCCGTCAAAAGACGGGTGCTGGTCGGTTACATCTGCGCCTATCCCAACGTGAACGGTAAAGGGAACGTTGTTTCTGTAGCAGGCGGCAAGAACGCTGACTTCAGGATGGAGGAAATCCCGCGGCGAGTCTTTTGCAACCGACGAGAGAACCTGGCTGCGGAAGCCGGCGTCGCAAATCATTTTGCCAAGCGTCTCGCCGTAGCCAAGCTTTTGTTCATTGCCGATAGATAAAGCGTAATTGATGTAAGCAAATTCGTAAGCCATTCCGAACCGGCCTTTGCTGAGGGTGTCCGGGACATATTCGCTGGTTTCCCCTACCAGCGCCAGTTCAAAATCGTGAATGGCTGTGGCACCGCTGCCAGCAACAAGAGTGGCTGCGCCGCGCCCGATGAGGTCTGCGAGCAATCCGCCCAGGCCGTTTTTTATCAGGTGCGCACCGGCAAAAAATATCACAGGTTTATTTTCTTTACGCACGGAAACTATTTCCTGCGCGACGGTCTCAATCATACCGACGGCTTCCGTCGGCAGATTAAATTCCATTTTACCGACATCGGACGGGCGCAGTATATTCTCAAGCTTGACCTTATTGGGCCGTGTGCCAAGCGGATAGGTTTTTACCGCTGCCGCATCAAAAATCTTATATTTGCCTTGATACTCCATCACGTTCCAGGTTGCTTAGGAGTTTTAAGCAATTTTTTCAGGCGTTTTATACACTGCACCATAGCTCTGACCGTGTGATAGTTCACCTTCCAAGAATGGCTCATATGCGTCCAGATAGGTTTGCCTTCCCGTGTTAGCAGCGGCCACCACTCACCAACGGGATGATTTATCATCTTATCGAAAACAAAACGGTGCACGTTTTCGTAAGCCGGCCAGTATCTTTCGTGCCCAAACCGCAGGCAGGCCTCCAGCATACCAATCATAACCTCCGCCTGCTGCCAGAACTCTTTTTCCGTGTCATAAACACCGCCGCTATGCGGGCCCTCCACATAAACCCCGCCGTATTCATCATCGATACCGTTTTTCATTCCGTGGTCCATCGCTTTTTTAATAATGTCCTGGTATTCTTCAAAGCCCGTGCCCATAATATCCGTCGCATGGGCGAGCAGCCAGGCAAATTCGACGTTGTGGCCGGCTGAGGTATTGTCCTCTGCGTGGGTCTTCTCGCCGCCATCCGCAAAACGGTCCCAGCCCCAGACGATATCGAATTTTATCTGCGGCGCAACCCGCCAATCGGGCGTGAACTGTGGTATGCCGGTTGCATATTGCGAGTGCAGCATTCTCTTTATCAGAATATCTATATCTTCGAGCAGCTTGCGCCGGTGCACGCTTTTGCCGCTGCATTCATACAATGTGGTAAACGCCTCCATCAGGTGCATATGCACATCGAGGGTCTTTCTGTCTCCGCCCAGATTGGCCGGCCCGCACAGGTCCCAGTTCCTCTTAAACATCTCGAAATATCCGCCGTACATCGTATCGGCGCAATACTTCTGGATAAGGTCGAAGACCTTCTCGGCGTATTCGGCGCCCCGTGGGTCACCCGTTGCGAGGGTATATTCGCTCAGGGAATAAATCGCGAAACTGAACCCATAAAGAATCTTCTTGTCGATTGCGACGTTGCCCTTGCGGTCCACCGTCCAGAAAAATCCTCCGTGTTCGGCGTCCCACATTTTATTGATGAGAAAATCAACGCCGTGCTTTGCATATTCGGCACATTTGCCTCCGCCGTAGCCTGCGCGATGAGCCGAGGACATTGTATAAACGGTGCGCGTCTGAGCAATCAGCGATTTTTCATCCTCGCCGGTATCGCTGCCGTCCTTATCGAAGTGCGTAATAAAGCCGCCATTAACATCGTCTTTGCACCGGCTTAGCCAGAAAGGAAGCAGCTCGTCCGTCAGATGTTGCTTACACTCCTCAAGACAGGCGGATACCTGTTTTGCGTCAATACTCATTTTGCAGTCCTTTCGATAAGTATTTCGTTATTAGAGTATTCATCATCCACCGGATCACTACCAAGTCGACGTATAATAACAAAAATGCCCGTTGGCAGCAACGGGCATTAGAGGCAAATCTTATCAAGCCGGTCTTACTTTGTAATTTTTGCCACAGAGAGCACCGAGGAGGTAGAGAATGCACTTTATATTTTCCTCATCTCTGCGGCCCTTTGCGGCTTTTACTTCTTAGCTTATCCTTCTGTTTCCCAATACCTATCTATTGCTGATAGAAACTGCGACCAGACATTCGGAATATTATGTGCTAAATCCTCCAAATGCTTCTCTTCAAGCATAAATCCATAAGCGTGAACAAAAAAATGCCTAAAGGTCAGATATTCATAGAGTTGGTCGCAGAGCTCCATCGGTATAATTCCTATGGATGTCGAAAGGTCCAGTAAATCCTTATGCGACGTCTCTGATTTCGGAATCTTTGTGCCTTTCGCCTTTAGCTCCTGCTTCAAAATATTCTCTATCCCGTTATAAACATTATGCATGAATGTAGCGATAGCAGCCAATTCGACAGTCGACCTCTTTTCTCTTCCCATTACATCTTTAAGATTATCCAAAGCTTTTTCCACATTCTCTTTTTCTGCAGCTCTTTTTCTGGTTAAATCAACCATAAATTCTAACTCCAGTTTCTTCAATAATATCATTGAACAGCGATTTTTGGGATAAATCAACAAGGTCAACGGGCTTTGATAAGTGCTTAACCAGCTCAGCATAGAACTTGAAAAACAATCTCTGTTCAATCCCTTTGACTCCAAGGTCTATATCGTCAGCTCCTTCTTTTCTTTCAATCGATGAACCAAATAAAAGAACAGAAGAAACTTTATATTTTTTGGCATACCGCAAAATTACATCTTTCTCATATTCTGTTATCATTGTCCACCTCTTTGCCGGATTTCAGTCAACCAAAATAGTCAACATAGTTCGTTTACGCATGATTATAGTCAAATCTTATCGAAATGCAATTAGAAAAACCCCGTGTAAAACACGGGGCTGAATTCGAGATTGCCACGCATTGCTTCACAATGCTCATAATGACAAAGAGGTGAAATTTCAAATTCACTTCTTGGTCAGCTTTTTGCCTGGTCGAGGATGAGGTCTTTTACTTTCTGGCTGGGCAGATTAAGTGCACCATAAGCAGAAGCGGCGGCACTTCGCAATTCCTGGTCAGCTTCCTGCGAACTGACCAATCCATAAATGGCGTCTATCGCTTCGTTATTTAGCAGATTGGCGTTAAGTTTAGCCGAGACGGCCAGAGAATCAAACGCAGCTATCCGAACGTCTATATTGTTGGTTTCGGCAAGAGCCATTTCAGCTATCGAACGCTGAGCACGAGGGCTGTCGAGATGGGCCAGAATCCGGCCGGAAAGAATCTGAATTTCAGGACGCTTATCCTTTGTTGCATTTACAAGAGCACCTTGAGCAGCAGACAAATCAATAACACGATTTCGCGTCTGGGCTAATTTGAGCATTACTCTGGCTGCACGCACGGCATAGCTGGTGGCTACCCATTCATTTGTCAAATCTACATTTTCTTCAGTTTCGGCCAGGGCCTGTGCGAGATTCTCAATGACAAGCTTGCTCTCGGCAAACGCTTCTTTGGGCCCGGCGGCAGCTATCGCTATCGCCGCACTATACCTTACGGGCTTATCGTCGAAAGAGAGCGCCTGAACCAGCGGCTGAGCTATGCCAAGACGATAAAGCAATGATTTCTCACCGGCGGTGGTGGCTAATGCCTCCACGACACCGAGCGCAACAAAGGCATTTTTGTCCTTGACAGCCCGGGCAAGGGCCTGATGCAGATATTCAGGCCCTGCGGTGGTCGCATAGGTCATCGCATCAGCGTGGCCGGCGCCAAAGTAATCGGGCATACGAACCTTTGCGGACTCGGCCTTGAAGTAAGCAGCCACCCACAGGCCAATCGCCTGGCCGAATCCGGCGTCGGCCTTGAGTGCCCACTCGCACACACGCATCGACATAAGTTCGTTAAAATAACTTTTGTCGACCTCTTTGCGTTCCAGTCGTTGACCGGCTGAATCCCAGAACCATATATTCGCAAAGTTCGCATCTTCCGCCGGAGCCAACGATTCGGCGTGATAATAATAGTCTTCTGCAAGCCGATGGAACAACTCCGCTGCGGGAATTTTCAAGGCCGAAGGGTCAATTTGCCTGATGCTCTGCACAGCCAGCTTACGAAGTGCCTCTGATTCGTCTTTCTCTATAATGTACTTTAGATAGCCAAGTGATTGTGAATAGCCTATCCCGCCCAGTGCCTTGATTATTTCGCCCTTAATCGCAACATTTTCTGTCTGCAAGGCGGCGGCAAGCGGCCTTATCGCATCTCTGCCGATTTCCGGAAGCGCCTCAACAATCTTGTCAAATTCCTCTTTGTTGGAAAGTTCAACCACTGCATCGAGCATATACGGTATTGCGTATTCGCCGGCGTCCTGAAGACGTTTAATCGCTGTAAGTCGCCCACGGGGGCTTTTGCTGCTCAGTCTTTTTATCTCCTCTACGATAATCTTCGGGTCGGACCGGCGGATGAAGATGCCCAGCTTAATAATGTCCTGGACTTTCCTGCTCAGCTCGAATAACCCTTAATAAAATTCCATAACCCTGCGGATTGTCTTTGCTAAGGGCGAGCAAGGCCACAGGGTCCGGATTACTATCGATAATAACCTGTGCATACGCCTTGGCCAAATCGAGTCGGCCAATCGCCGTGTAATGCAAAAAGTCGTTCCAGTTCTCTTCGAGGGTTTGAGCAAAACCGGCGCTGACTACAAAAAGTCCCACTGCTAAAATTGCCGCAACAGTTTTTCGGTTAAACATCGAAATATCTCCAAAAAGCCCGTTTGTTTTATTATAAAACCAGGTTGGGCTGCCACAAAACACAGAAATTAGCCCGGCCGGCCCTTACCTCCAATATACCAATATTCCAGCGGCTTTTCGCTAAGGCTAAAAACCGCAAGTCGTTATAAATATTCGTCCCTCAAAACTACATACTACACAAAAATACCCTTTCTGTCAATAAAAAACCACCCCACCCAACCCCAATAAGGAGCGTTTAAGGGCTTTATAATTGCACTCGGAGCAGATTTCTATTATAATATCGGACACAATACTTCAGTTTCCCTGAAGCAAGACACCGGCGATAAACGAAAATAATTTATTGAAACGAAAGGAGAATTTTATGAAACGCTATGCTGTCACAATCGCGGTGCTGGTCGTGACGTTGGCGCTGTTGGCCGCAACCGCAGGGGTCTTGGAAAAGCAGAAAGCGCCAATCGTCCCGAAAAAGAAAACCGTCCTCTGGAACGGCAAGGATTTCACCGGCTGGAAGCTTTTTGTATCCAATCCCGAGCACGACGTTACAAAGACGTGGTCCGTAAAGGACGGCGTAATCCGCTGCACAGGACAGCCGGCGGGCTATATGCGCACAGAGGCAGACTACGCAAACTATCTCTTTCACGTGGAGTGGCGCTGGCCAGGAAGCGGCGGCAACAGCGGGGCTCTTAACCATATGGTCGGGCCAGATAAAGTTTGGCCGAAAAGTCTTGAATGCCAGTTGGCCTCCGGCAGCGCAGGTGACTTCTGGGTAATCGACGGCCTCGAGTGCAGGGAGCACGCCGAAAAAGGCAAACGCGTTAGAGACCGCAACGTAAAGAAACTCAAAGACAGCAGCGAAAAGCCGCTCGGCCAATGGAACAAGTACGATATCATTTGCAAGGACGACTGGGTGGTCGTGCTCGTCAACGGCGTACTGCAGAATGTGGCCACCAGGTGCTCGGAAAAGTCCGGCAGGATTTGCCTCCAGAGCGAAGGGACGCCCATCGAGTTCCGCAACATCTATATCGAGCCGCTCGAATAACCAACAGGCAAGAGAAACCGTAGCGTAAATCTGATTGGCTCACTGGCCGTACAAAGAAATAAGTTGTCTTCATATTAATAGCCAACGTCATGCATCTTTTATATGCCACATGCATAGTGTGATCTGATTTCGGCGGCAAGGCAAGACCTATAGAGGTTGATTGTTTCAAGCAGAACCGAAGAAAGGAGGAAGTAGATTTTTGAACAGGGAAAATGCACTCACGTTAGTGGATGTTTTGGTGGTAATTGGCGTCCTGGCACTTCTGGTTGCAATAGTGATACCGGCATTACAGCGCCACAGGCTCCCGGTCCGCGCCAACCGTGTAGTTTGTCTAAACAACCTGAGGCAGTTGACGCTTGCGTGGATTATATATGCAGATGAGAACGATGACAGGATTGTTAATGGCGCGGCGGGTATAGGTCGCCCAAATGAGCCTGCCTGGGTACCCAGGGATTGGGATCCTAATTATATGCTTGGAAAACAATTGAGTGATAGGCAGCAAGAAGGCGCTCTCAAACTTGGAGCGCTATGGACGTATTGTAAGAACCTAAAACTTTACCGGTGCCCGAGCGGCATTCAGGGCGAGATGCGGACTTACTCCATAGTTGATTCAATGAATGGTTATCCTCAGCCAGATAATCCTCGCGGGAGAGGTCCCAAAGAGGCCATAAAGACGACGATCATCAAAAAAATAAAG